>ERZ779631.151-NODE-151-length-26575-cov-7.704148_pt1 | contig 26575 bp, 26 predicted proteins | sample MGYA00514193_ERZ779631 | MGnify/ENA primary metagenome ERZ779631 (study PRJEB29562, sample SAMEA4376710) | mouse gut metagenome | isolation source: Cecum | study: EMG produced TPA metagenomics assembly of the A DSS colitis mouse model was used to assess the...
CTATTATCTCCCATTCTGCCTTTTTTGTCAAAAGATTTTAAACAGGCTCTAAGGATTTAAAGAAACGGGTCATGGCACATTGGAGTAAGACCAAACCATTTGATCGTTTAATTTTTGGCACGATTGAGACCTCTATTTTATCCATAGACAGTTTTCGCGCACTTGACACAACCCGAATCTTCGTTGCAACAAATGACCATACTTATTTGAAAGAAAATGTCTACATTAATTCTTTTGACCAAAAGTATGTTTTAAATCGCACTGCTGGCGGAGAAATGCCAAATGGCTTAATTGATGCGATAAAGCACAGGCGTACTCGAAACTTAGCAATAGAGCACAAGCGCACTCGAAACTTAGCAATCAAAAAGCCATATCCTTTGTTAAACTTTTTTCGTAAACTTCTTAAAAAGATGTAAAACGGAGGTTCCACCCATGGAAAATTCCCATTCTGAATCCTACGCCGCCGCCGGCGTGGACATTGAGGCCGGGTACAAGGGCGTACAGCTCATGAAGCAGCACGTGGAGCGCACCAGGATTCCCGGCGTGGTCAGCGGCATCGGCGGCTTCGGCGGGCTGTTCGCCCCCGACGTATCCGGCATGGCGGAGCCTATCCTGGTGTCCGGCACCGACGGGGTGGGCACCAAGATCCGGATCGCCCAGCTTCTGGACAGGCACGACACCATCGGCATCGACTGCGTGGCCATGTGCGTCAACGACATCGTGTGCTGCGGGGCCAGGCCCCTGTTCTTCCTGGACTATATCGCCATCGGCAAAAACGAGCCGGAGAAGGTGGCGTCCATCGTGTCCGGCGTGGCGGAGGGCTGCGTCCGGTCGGGCTGCGCCCTCGTTGGCGGCGAGACCGCCGAGCATCCCGGCGTCATGTCCCCCGGCGACTATGATCTGGCGGGCTTCGCCGTGGGCCTTGTGGACAAGTCCAAGATGATCGAAAACACCCGGATGAAGGCCGGGGACGTGATTCTGGCCCTGCCCTCCAGCGGCCTGCACTCCAACGGCTTCTCTTTGGTGCGCAAGGTGTTCGACATTGAGCACGCCGACCTGTCCAAGCCCCTGGACGAACTGGACGGCAAATCCCTGGGGGAGGAGCTGCTCACCCCCACCAGGCTGTATGTCAAGCCCGTGCTGGCCGCAATCCAGGCCGCCCGCGTGTACGGCGTCAGCCACATCACCGGAGGCGGCTTCTATGAGAACATCCCCCGGTGCCTGCCCCAGGGGCTGGGTGCCCGGATCGACAAGTCCTCCCTCCAGATCCCCCCCATCTTCCGCCTGCTCCAGGAGAAGGGCGGCATCCCTGAGCGGGATATGTTCAACACCTTCAACATGGGCACCGGCATGGTGCTGGTGGTGGACAAGGAGGACGTGGTGAAGGCCGTGTCCGCCCTGGACGGGGCCGGGGAGTCCCCCCGGGTGATCGGCACGGTGGCCTCCGGCGGGAGCGTGGAGCTTCTATGAGCGTCAAGCGCATCGCCGTGCTGGTGTCCGGCGGGGGCACCAATTTACAGGCCCTTATCGACGCCCAGGAACGGGGGGAGATCATCAACGGCCGCATCGCCGCCGTTATCGCCTCCAAGGAGGGGGCCTACGCCCTGGAGCGGGCCGCCAAGGCGGGCATACCCGGCTATGTGGTGGCCCGGAGGGACTACCCCTCCAACCAGGCCATGACTGCGGCCCTGGTGGACAAGCTCCAGTCGCTGGGCATTGATCTGGTGGTGCTGGCGGGCTTCATGGTCATACTCACCGGGGAGATGGTCCGGGCCTATCCCAACGCCATTTTGAACGTCCACCCCGCCCTGATCCCCTCCTTCTGCGGGGAGGGCTACTACGGGCTTCACGTCCACGAGAAGGCCCTGGAATACGGGGTGAAGGTGTCCGGCGCGACCGTCCACTTTGTCAGCGAGGAGTGCGACGGCGGCCCCATCGTCCTGCAAAAGGCGGTGGAGGTGGCGGAAAACGACACCCCGGAAACCCTCCAGCGGCGGATCATGGAGCGGGCGGAGTGGGTGATCCTGCCCCGGGCGGTGTCCCTGTTCTGCCAGGGCCGCCTGCGGGTGGAGGGCCGCACGGTGCGGATTCTGAAGCCGTTAAATCTTTCAAAGGAGTGTCTGCAATGATCGATATGACCGCCTATTTACAGGACAATCCCTACCCCGGCCGGGGCATCATGCTGGGCCGCTCGGCGGACAACAGGTACGCCGTTATCGCCTATTTCATCATGGGCCGCAGCGAGAACAGCCGCAACCGGGTCTTCGAGGAGACGGAGGACGGCATCCGCACCAAGGCCTTCGACGAGTCCAAAATGACCGATCCCTCCCTCATCATCTACCACCCGGTGCGGCGGATGGACAACGGCATCACCATCGTCACCAACGGCGACCAGACCGACACCATCCGGGACAATATCCTGGCGGGCCACTGCTACCGCCACGCCCTGAACACCCGCACCTTCGAGCCGGACGGCCCCAACTACACCCCCCGGATCTCCGGCGTGGTGAAGCCCAACGGCTCCTACGACCTGTCCATCCTCAAGAGCCTGGACGGGGACCCCGCCTGCGCCTGCCGGTATTTCTACGAATACGACGCGCCCAAGGCGGGGGTGGGCCACTTCATCCACACCTACGAGAGCGACGGCAGTCCCCTGCCCTCCTTTGAGGGGGAGCCCCGGCAGGTGTCCGTCACCGCCCCCGACGCGGAGACCCTGGCGGAGGAGCTGTGGCTGGCCCTGAACGAGGACAATAAGGTGTCCCTGTTCGTGCGGTATATCGACCTGGAGACCGGGGAGGACGAAACCTCCATCATCAACAAGCACTTGTAATCTCGATCTGGGTCTCCCACATCAGGGCATCGCAGAGTTCCCGGCGCAGGTGCAGGCCAAAGAGATAGGACGCCTGTGCCTGGATGCCGTAATAGTGCGCCAGAGCGTCCTCAAAGGCGAGGAAGCCATCCTCCCCCAGAAGCTGCTTCACCGTCCCTGACCATTGGGCCACCAGCTTTGCCGCCTGTTTGTACTCCGGAAGCTCAGAATAAAGGCGGTAGATTTCATGCTCGTATTCCGGATTGTCCAAAAACAGATTTGTCAATCGCCTTTCCATGTTCCCACCCCATTTTGTGTTCTTTAAAAGTATGTTTTTAAAAAACATACTTTTAAACAGCATTGTTATTATACCTGCGAATATGTGGAATGTCAAGCATATTGGAGGAATTATGTCGAGTTTTCCTGAACGGGTTCGCGCTTTGCGGAAGGAGCGCAAACTGACACAGTGGAATATGGCAACCATCTGTGGAGTCCAACTTAGAGCGTATCAAGCCTACGAGTATAACCAGTCCTATCCCGATGTCCCCGGCCTGCTCCGTCTGGCGGATTTTTTTGACGTCAGCCTGGATTACCTGATGGGCCGATCCGATGTGCGGGAAGTCCAAAAACCGTCCGAATTATCTGAAAAGGAGTGCAAGTCATGACCGAACTGGAACTGAAATATGGCTGTAACCCCAACCAGAAGCCCGCCCGCATCTTCATGAAGGGGGACATGGATCTGCCCCTGGAGGTGCTCAACGGCAAGCCGGGCTACATCAACTTCATGGACGCGCTGAACTCCTGGCAGCTGGTAAAGGCTCTGAAGCAGGCCACCGGCCTGCCCGCCGCCGCCTCCTTCAAGCACGTCTCCCCCGCCGGGGCCGCCCTGGGCCTGCCCCTGTCCGAGGTGGAGCGGAAGATCTACTTCGCCCCCGAGGGCGAGCTGTCCCCCATCGCCTGCGCCTACATCCGGGCCAGGGGAGCGGACCGGCTGTGCTCCTACGGCGACTGGGCCGCGCTGTCCGACCCCTGCGACGCCGACACCGCCCGGTATCTGGCCCTGGAGGTGTCCGACGGCGTCATTGCCCCGGATTACACCGACGAGGCCCTGGAGATCCTGAAGTCCAAGCGCAAGGGCGGCTACAACGTGGTGAAGATCGACCCCGGCTACACCCCCGCCCCCATCGAGCGCAGGAGTATTTACGGCATCGTGTTTGAGCAGGGCTACAACGACCTGGCCATTGACGAGAAAATGCTGGAAAACCTGGTCACCGCCAACAAGGAGCTGCCCCAGCAGGCAAAGCACGATATGCTCCTCTCCCTCATCACGCTGAAGTACACCCAGTCCAACTCCGTCTGCTACGTGAAGGACGGAATGACCATCGGCGTGGGCGCGGGCCAGCAGAGCCGGATTCACTGCACCCGGCTGGCCGGAAACAAGGCGGACACCTGGTGGCTGCGGCAGCATCCCAAGGTGCTGGCCCTCCCCTTTGTGGACGGCATCCGCCGCCCCGACCGGGACAACGCCATCGACATCTACATCTCCGACGAGCACGAGGACGTGCTGGCCGATGGCGTGTGGCAGAACACCTTTCAGTCGAAGCCCGAGGTGCTCACCGAGGCGGAGAAAAAGGAGTGGATCGCCCGGCAGTCCGGGGTCACCGTAGGCTCCGATGCCTTCTTCCCCTTCGGGGACAACGTGGAGCGGGCCTTCAAGTCCGGGGTGAAGTATATCGCCCAGCCCGGCGGCTCCATCCGGGACGACCACGTCATCGCCACCGCCGACAAGCACGGTATGGTGATGGCGTTTACCGGGATTCGGCTGTTCCACCACTAAGGGGTGCTTTACCATGTTTATCAGTAGCAACACGGGTTCTTTTCAATGCGACTCCTTCGAGGGATACAAAAACAAGTTGGAAACTTGTTTTCAGGAAGAAAATGAAATCTGGTGTTCCAAAACAGAAGAAAACAAGTATCCCTGTTTGTCCGTTTTGGTAAAGGACAGCCAAGCTGTGGTCAATTATTTTGAGACGGAGGATGACGGCGAGATGCTTGTTTCCTTCGGCGACGAGGATGCGGAAGGGCTGGTTTTATTTTGCGGGGACCAGTATGAAATTGCCGCCTGGCAGGTGATACCAGCCAGCGATGCCCTGAAGTGTGCATTGGAGTTTTTCCACTCTCAGGGTGCACCCGACTGCATTGATTGGGGAGAATTATAGGAAAGGTTGTCAATCTATGAAAGTTTTAGTGGTAGGCTCCGGGGGCCGGGAGCACGCCATCTGCTGGAAATTGAAGCAGTCGCCCAAGGTCACCGGGCTGTTCTGCGCCCCCGGCAACGGCGGCATCGCCCAGCTCGCCCAATGCGTGGACGTAAAGGCCACCGACGTGGACGGCATGGTGAAGTGGGCCAAGGAAAACGCCATGGATTTCGTGGTGGTGGCCCCCGATGATCCCCTGGCCCTGGGCATGGTGGACACCCTGGAGGAGGCGGGCATTCCCGCCTTCGGGCCCAGGGCCAACGCCGCCGTGATCGAGGCCAGCAAGGCGTTTTCCAAGGAGCTGATGAAGAAATACCACATCCCCACCGCCAGATACGAGACGTTCACCCAGCTGGACAAGGCCCTGGACTACATCGGGGAGCAGGGCGCACCTATCGTGGTGAAGGCGGACGGGCTGGCCCTGGGCAAGGGCGTGGTGGTGGCCGCCACCGTGGACGAGGCCAAGACCGCCGCCCGGGAGATGATGGAGGACAAGAAGTTTGGCCAATCCGGCTCCACGGTGGTGATCGAGGAGTGCATGACCGGGCCGGAGGTGACGGTGCTGGCCTTTGCCGACGGCGAGCACGTGTACCCCATGCCCGCCAGCCAGGACCACAAGCGGGCCTACGACGGCAACCGGGGCCCCAACACCGGCGGCATGGGGGCCATCTCCCCCCCGCCCCAGTACACGCCGGAGATCGCCCAGCGGTGCGTGGACGAGATCTTCCTGCCCACCATCGCCGCGCTGAAGGCGGAGGGGCGGCCCTTCCAGGGGGTCCTTTACTTCGGGCTGATGCTCACGCCGGACGGCCCCAAGGTGGTGGAGTATAACGCCCGGTTCGGCGACCCGGAGTGCCAGGCGGTGCTCTCCCTGCTGGACAGCGACCTGATGGACATCTTCACCGCCTGCCGGGAGGGCACCCTGGACCAGCTGGACCTCCGCTGGAAGGACAGCGCGGCCTGCTGTCTGGTGCTGGCCTCCGGGGGCTACCCGCTGGACTACCGGAAGGGCTTCCCCATCTCCGGGCTGGAGGAGGCGGGAAAATCCGCCGTGGTGTTCCACGCGGGCACCGCTGAAAAAGACGGACAAATTGTCACCAGCGGCGGGCGGGTGCTGGGCGTCACCGCTTTGGGTGATACCCTGGATCAGGCCATCGACAACGCCTATGCCGCCGCCAAACCCATCTCCTTTACGGATATGCACTTCCGCACTGATATCGGCCGCGCCTTTTAACGATAAGCCCTCCCTCCGCCGCGGGCGGGGGGAGGGCTTGCTTTTTGCCCCGCGATTCCAGCCTCGAACCTCCTGTCCTTTTCCCTCCAGGGGCTTCCGAAAGTTTTTTCTGATTTTGGAAAAAGAGGGTTGACAGATCTGGTCTATCGTGATAGACTGCAAGTAGGTCGATAGCTATAGACCAAAAGGAGGTCCGTGTTATGGAGCATTTACGGCTGGCGGAGGGCGAGTACCGTTTCGCCCGCATCGTCTGGGAAAACGAGCCCCTGCCCTCCGGGAAGCTGGTGGAGCTGTCCCAGAAGGAGCTGGGCTGGAAGAAGTCCACCACCTATACGGTGCTCAAAAAGCTGGTGGAGCGGGGCATCCTGCGCAACGAAAACGCGGTGGTCACCGCCGCCGTCCCCCAGGAGGACATTCTCCGGGAGGAGAGCCGCGCGGTGGTGGACCGGGCCTTTGAGGGCTCCCTCCCCTCCTTCCTGGCCCATTTCATGGGCGGGAAAACCATTTCCAACGCCGAGGCCGACGAGCTGAAGGCCCTCATTGACCGTTTCAGAGAGGAGGATTCCCATGCTTGACATTTTGTGGGAGGCCAGCGTCACCGCCGCCTACGCCTCCGCCATCCTCATCGTCCTGCGGCTGATCCTGCGGAAGCGGGCACCCCGGCAGGTTTTTTGCCTGCTGTGGCTGGTGGTGTTCGCCCGCCTGCTGATCCCCGTGTCCCTGGAAAGCCCCCTGTCCATCGTGCCGGAGGCCCGGCCCGCCCAAGGGCAGCTCTACCTCCCCCAGCAGGACGCCGGACAGCAGCCCGCGAACCCCGTTACCCCCACCGCCCCCGTCCAGAATCCGGGGCAGGCGGTAAACCCTGTGATCAGCAATCCCAATCCCCCCGCCCTCACCCTCCCCGGGGACGAGGCCCCCGCCGTGCCCTCGCCGGAGGCCCCCGCACCCTTCCCCTGGCGGGCCGTGATCACCGGGGTGTGGCTGGCGGGCGGGGCGGCCATGGGGAGCTATGGCCTGATCTCCTACCTGCGCCTGCGCCGCCGCCTGTTCGGCGCGATCCGGGCCAAGGACGGGGCCTGGGAGCATCCGGCGGTGGACTCCCCCTTCATCCTGGGAATGCTCCGGCCCCGGATCTACCTGCCGGCGGGGCTGGCGGGCCAGGCCAGGGGCTTCATCCTCTGCCACGAGCGTGCTCACCTGCGCCGCCTGGACCACATCGTCAAGCCCGTGTGCTGGGCCGCCCTGGCCCTCCACTGGTTCAACCCGCTGGTGTGGGCCGCCTACGTCCTCATGAGCCGGGACATCGAGGCCGCCTGCGACGAGGCGGTGGTGCGGCAGCTCGGCCCCCAGGTGAAGGCGGATTACTCCTATACCCTGCTGGCCCTGGCCACCGGACGGCGTCTGCCCGCCCCCTCCCCCCTGGCCTTTGACGAGGGGGACGCCAAGGGGCGCATCAAGCACGTGCTGGGCTACCGCCGCCCCGCCCTGTGGGTGATTGTGGTCAGCTCCATCGCGGCGGTGCTGGCGGCGGTGTGCCTGCTCACCGACCCGGTGTCCGCCCGGAACGAATCCGAGCCCATTCCCGACCCCACCGCCACCCAGCCCGCAGAGACCGCCCAGCCCCCGGAGGCCAACCTCGCGGACACCCTGCTGGACCCGTGGATGAAGGAGGTGCTGGACGGGGAGCGGCAGTTCATCTCCGCCTACTCCCATTATGCCGAGGGCGACGGCCGAACCTACAGCATCCACGACCTGAGAACCTTCTACTATGGGGACGACCAGTTCCCCGACGCCGTGGTGGAGGCGGGCAGGCTGGCCGTCATCGACCTGGACCGGGACGGCGTCAACGAAATGGTCATCTGGCCCGAGGGGGAGTATGAGTATTTATACAGCGTTGTGGGCTACCTGATCCTCCACCGTCAGGGGGACGAAATCTACGGCTACAACCCCGTCTACCGCGCCTTTGGGAACCTGAAGTCGGACGGCACCTTTGATTGGAGCGGCAGTGCGTTTAATTGGGGCATTGGCTCTGCCCTGTTTACTGAAAACGGCTTTGAAGTCAAAAATATAACTTGGTGTGAAATTCACAGCGAAACCGACGAACGTTATTTCGTGGACGGCGCCAAGGCCACCCGGGAGGAATTTGAGGCCGCCACGGGCTGGGGCCCGCAGAACCGGAAGCCCGAAGCGGCCTGGTTCACCTATGAGGACGGCAGGCTCGCGCCCTATCTCCCCGCCGGGGCGGCGCTGCTGGCGGAGGCCAGCCCCGACACCGAGGCCGGAGCCGCCAGACTGTGGCAGGGCGGGGGCGGGCTTCCCTGGCTGGAGTGGAACGGCGCGGCCTACCTGCTGGGTTCCACCGTCACCGCCGATCAGTTCCCCGCCCTGTTTGTCCGGGACTTCGACGGCGACGGGCAGAACGAGCTGGCGCTCCAGTGGATGAATGCCGGCTTCGCCCGGTACGAGGTGTACGAGTGGAACAACGGGGCGCTCACCTACGCCGATGCCTTTGACACCCAGGATGATCTCCTGCTGCGCTTCAACCAAAACAACGTGGCGGCTTACAGTAAGGACGGTCGGATGATGGCCGTCACCTATTCCCACAACGAGGGCGACCCGGACAGCGAGGACTTCGACCGCCGCTACATTACGGGAAGCTGTGTTCTCCCGGAGGACTTCTTCAACGGCTACGAACATATCCGGGATGGCCGCGCCTATGTTTACGCCTGCGACTTCCGCCGGATCAGCTTTAACCCGGACAATTCCATCCGCCTTGAACTGCTGTTCTGTCCGGCGGATGAGACAATGAAGGATCTGGTTCGGGTGGTTCCGCCCTACGAACCGGCGGATGAGCACTGCATGATGGGTCATACTGTGGGCACCGCCGCCTTCACCCTCAGCTACGATGGGGCGAACTGGGTTCTGCAAGCGCCGGATCAGCTGGACATGGGCGTGAAGGAGGAGCCCACCCCCATCGACATCGCCTCCGCCGCCCCGCTGAGCGCCCCGGTCACCGACCTGATGGGCGGCCTCCCGAACAATCCGGAGGAATGGTACAAGGTGGCGGAGCTGCCCGACGACATGATCTGGGTATATTCCCGGAACGAGGGCGAGGAAACGCTGATCCGCTGGGACGGGAACTTCTACAAGGTGTTCGGCCACCGCGTCCACGACCGAACGCGCAACGCCCCCAAGCTGAAAAAGCTGGGCGGCGGGGGTGTCTACGGCCCCCTGGCGGTCATCAGAAACCTGCACTGGGGAGCCGGAAGCGACATAGAGGATCTGGTGATTTATGACCTGGACTCCTCCGACGTGCCCAGCTACGTCCACGACTGGTCGCTTCTGCGGGACGACTTCAATGGTGACCGCACCTTCCAGTATGACCGGAATACCCGAACCATCACCTGCGCCTATGAGGGGCAGACGGCAGAGCTGATCATCGACGACAGCCGCGAGGAAACGTTCCGCCGGATCGAGGAGGACGGCGTCAGCGTCCGGGTCACCGGCGAACTCGTCTTCTACCAGTTCGCCGAGGACGGCACCATCCAGATTGAGTTCCCCCTTGAGGTCTTTATCGGCAACGATGTGGTCAGTGCCCCGCTGGTGTGGCCCTGGTTCCTGCGCTGGACAATCCGCTTTGACAGCGAGCGGGCGGCGTTTGAAACCGTCCCCGGAAGCTGCGAACTGTTCACCTACGCGGGCCAATAAACAGCAGCCGCCCCGCCCGGATCAAACCGGGCGGGGCGGCTGCTCGTCAAGCCAGCAAAAAAGCCGCCGCGGCAGCGGCAGCTTTTTTCCGTTTCCAGGCAGGCGTCACTTCTCGGCGGAGGCGGTAACCTCCCGGCCATTGTAGCTCATGCAGTTCTTGCAGACGCGGTGGGGCAGGGTCACAGTACCACACTTGGGGCAGGTGTTGATACCGGGGGTCTCCAGCTTCCACACGGAGCTGCGTCGCTTATTCCTGCGCTGCTTGGATACCTTACTCTTCGGGACGGCCATTTTGACACCTCCTTATATCGCCAATGTCCAAGCGGACATACAGCATACTTACGCTTGATCCTCCTGCTTCTCCAGGAGCTGGGCCAGCTTCGCCAGCCGGGGGTCGATCTCCTTCTTACACCGGCAGGGCTCGTGGTTCAGATCCACGCCGCAGCCGGGGCACAGCCCCCTGCAATCCTCAGAGCACAGGTTCTTCGTGTCCATTTCAAGGAGGAACACCTCGGTCATCAGCCCGTCCAGATCCAGCTCCCCGCTCTTGTCCAGCAGGACGATGTCGTCGCTCTCCCCGTTGGCCAGCTCGAAGGCCAGCAGAGTCTCGTACTCCACCGTTTTCTCCCGCTCAAAGGGCTGGGCGCACCGGTCGCACACCAGGGACAGCAGCCCGCTCAGCTCCGCGCTGAGGGTCAACGCCCCCGCCATGTTGCGCACCTTTCCCATAACGCGGACGCCATGGGTGAAGGGCCGCCCGCCGTTCCACTCCTCCCGGGACAGATCCAGCACACAGTCAAAGGGCAGAACCGCGCCCGGCTCCCGGGCCAAGCGTTCCAAATTCAGCTTCATGATCCACCTCGCATAATGGCACGACTGCTATTATACTAAAGAGCACGGGAATTGTCAAATCATTTCTGCAAAATTTTCTACCTCCAGGCGGTAGCCCAGCCGCCGCACCGCCTCGATTTTCACGTTGGAGTCAATGCTGGCCAGCTTCTTCCGCAAAAAGCCCACGTAGACCTCCACGTGATTCTCCACCGCGTTGGAGTCATACCCCCACACCTTTTCCAGAATGGCCTCCTTGGGAGAGATCCGGTCGCGGGCCTGGAGGAGGAAGCGCATCACGTCGAACTCCCGGGCGGACAGCCGCACCCCCCGCTCCCCGCACACCAGGGTGCAGGAGCCAAGCTCCAACGCCGTATTGCCCAGGGACAGCTCGTCCACCTGCCCGCCCTGCCGCCGGAGCAGGGCGTTGACGCAGGCCAGCAGCTCCCGGCTGTCGAAGGGCTTGGACAGGTAGTAGTCCGCCCCGGCGTTGAGGCCCTCGATCCGGTCCTCCACCCCGCCCCGGGCGGTGAGCATCAGGATGGGGACGGCGCACCGTCCCGCCCGCACCTGCCGGGCCACCTGATAGCCGTCCATCCCCGGCATCAGCACGTCCAGGATCAGCAGGTCGTAGATCCCCAGCCGGGCATATTCCGCGCCGCTCACCCCGTCGTAGACGCACTCCACCTCAAACCCCTGCTGGCCCAGCAGCGTCCCCACGGAATCCGCCAGCGGCTTGTCGTCCTCAATCATCAGGATTTTCACAGGCTTCTCCTCCCCCGCTTTCCCCTGCCGCCATCATACCATCCCAAGCTGAAGGGAAGCTGAAATTCTTCTGTTCACAGTTCCTTTACACAATCCGCCCCGGATTTTCAGCTCCGGTTCAGCTTTCCGTGCTACAGTACCCTCCGGAAAGGACGTGATGAAATGGCCCAATTCCGGCACGAGTGGAAGCACGAGATCAGCCTCTCCGACCGTCTGACCCTCCAGGCCCGGCTGGGGGCGGTGTGCGCGCCCGACCCCCACGCCCCGGGCGGGCAGTACCGCATCCGCAGCCTCTATTTCGACACTCCGTCGGACAAGGCCCTGCGGGAGAAGCTGAACGGGGTGGACCACCGGGAGAAGTTCCGCCTCCGGTACTACAATTCTGACCTCACCCTGATCCGCCTGGAGAAAAAGAGCAAGCAGGGCAGCCTGGGCACCAAGGAGACGGCAAAGCTCACCCCGGCGCAGGCCCAGGCGGTGGTGGACGGGGAGCTGGCCTGGATGGCGGACAGCGGACAGCCCCTGGTGCGGGAGCTGTACCGCAAGATGGCCACCCAGGGCCTGCGGCCCCGCACCCTCGTGGACTACACCCGGCGGCCCTTTGTCTACGCCCCCGGCAATGTGCGGGTGACCCTGGACTACGACATCCGAACCGGGCTTGGCTCCACCGACTTTCTCAACCCGGACTGCGTCACCATCCCGGCGGGAGAGCCCGTCACCCTCCTGGAGGTGAAGTGGGACGCCTTTCTCCCCAGCGTGATCCGGGACGCGGTGCAGCTCACAGGGCGGCAAACCGGGGCGTTCTCCAAATACGCCGCCGCCCGCATCTACGGTTAAAACAGGAGGGACCCATATGACATTCCAAGAAATTTTCAAGTCCAGCTTTCTGGACAACGTGGCCAGCGTCAGCCTGCTGGACATGGTTCTGGCCCTGGCTCTGGCCTTCGGCATCGGGCTGTTTATCCTGCTGGTGTACAAGAAAACCTTTTCCGGCGTGATGTACTCGTCCAGCTTCGGCGTGACCCTGGTGGCCCTGACCATGATCACCACCATGGTTATCCTGGCCGTCACCAGCAACGTGGTGCTGTCCCTGGGCATGGTGGGCGCGCTGTCCATCGTCCGCTTCCGCACCGCCGTGAAGGAGCCGCTGGACCTGGCCTTCCTGTTCTGGGCCATCGCCGTGGGCATCGTGCTGGCGGCGGGGATGATCCCGCTGGCCGTCTTTGGCAGCCTGATCATCGGCCTGATCCTGCTGGTGTTCGTCAACAGGAAGTCCCACGTAAACCCCTATATCGTGGTGCTCCAATGCGGGGACGGCGAAGCGGAGGCCCAGGCCCGGGCCCTGCTGGAGGCCAGCACCCGCCGCTGCGCGGTGAAAAGCAAGACCGTCCGGGAGGGGCTGGTGGAGCTGAACCTGGACGTCCGCCTCCGGGACGGGGACACCGGGTTCGTCAACGCCCTGGCCGGGCTGGAGGGCGTGCGCAGTGCCGTGCTGGTGAGCTACAACGGCGACTATCTGGGGTAAGGCCATGGCAGCCCACAGATACATCGACCGGATCTGCGCCCTGGCCGCCGCCCTGTCCCTGGCGATCGCCCTGCTGTTCCTCAACGGGGAGGCCCTGGGGCTTCCGTCCGCCGCCCAAGCCCTGGGCTACGAAACCCGGCTGTTCGACACGGGCCGCGTCCACACCCTCGACATCGTGATGGACGATTGGGAGGGCTTTATAGACACCTGCGAGAGCGAGGAATACTCCCCCTGCTCTGTTGTCATCGACAACGAGGCCTACAAAAACATCGCCATCCGGGCCAAGGGGAACACCTCCCTGTCCACCGTCTCCCAGCTGGGCAGCAGCCGCTACAGCTTCAAGCTGGAATTTGACCACTATGAGGCGGGCAAAAGCTACCACGGCCTGGATAAGCTGTGCCTGAACAACATCATCCAGGACAACACCTACATGAAGGACTACCTCACCTATCAGCTCATGGCCGGCTTCGGGGTAAAGGCCCCCCTGTGCAGCTACGTCTGGATCACCGTCAACGGGGAGGACTGGGGGCTGTACCTGGCGGTGGAGGGGGTGGAGGACGGCTTCCTCCGGCGCAATTACGGCCAGGACGCCGGGGCCCTCTACAAGCCGGACAGCATGGACTTCGGCGGGGGCCGGGGCAACGGCCGGGACTTCGACATGGAGGACTTCGAGGGCTTTGAGGGCTTCCCGGCGGACGGGGACAGCCAGCGGCCCGGACGCCCCGGCAAACCGGACGGCGGGGACCCCGGCGGCACCCCGGAGGATTTCCAGCTCCCCGGCTCCCCCAGCGGCGGCCCGCCGGAGGACTTCGACCCCTCCGCCCTTCCGGACGGCGGCGGGATGCCGGAGGGCTTCCCCGGCGGCAAGGGCGGCAGGAGCTCCGACGACGTAAAGCTGAAGTACATAGACGACGACCCGGACAGCTACCCCAACCTCTTTGACAGCGCGAAAACCGCCGTCACCGCCGGCGGCAAGGCCCGCCTCATCCAATCGCTGAAGGCCCTGTCCGGCGGGGACGTGCAGGAGGCGGTGGATCTCGACCAGGTCCTGCGCTACTTCGTGGTGCACAACTACGTGGTGAACGGGGACAGCTACACCGGATCCATGGTGCACAATTACTACCTCTACGAGAAGGACGGGCTTTTGTCCCTCATCCCCTGGGACTACAATCTGGCCTTCGGCACCTTCCAGGGCGGGGACTCCTCCGGGGCGGTGAACGACCCCATCGACTCCCCCCTGTCCGTCTCCGGGGACGGGGATCGGCCCATGGCGGACTGGATTTTTGCCAGCCCGGAGTATACCGATCTGTACCACCAGTATTTTGAGGACTTCCTGCGCACGGCGGACCCCGCCGGGATCCTCGCGGAAGCCCGCGCCCTCATCGCCCCCTACGTGGAGCGGGACCCCACCAAGTTCTGCACCCTGGAGGAGTTCCAGGCGGGTGTGTCGGCCCTGGAGACCTTCTGCGCCCTGCGCACCGAGAGCGTGTCCGGCCAGCTCTCCGGAGCCATCCCCGCCACCGATCAGGGGCAGGCCGGGGACCCCAACAGCCTGGTGGACGCCTCCTCCCTCACCCTGTCCGACCTGGGCACCATGGGGATGGGCGGCGGTCCGGGAAAGGCCCCCGGCGGAGCGGATGGCAACGGTCCCGCCCTCCCTGGACAGCGGGACGGCGATCAGGACTACAGCAGTCAACCAGCCAGCCCCCGTCCAGAAGGACTACAGCAGTAAACCAACAGGTGCCCGCCAGGATGGACTACAGCAGTAAGCCAACCCTCACCCCAGCAGGATCCGGCGGAAGGCCTCTACTGTGGGCTCCAGCAGCTCGTCGGGGTACTGGTAGTCCCGGGTGTGGAGGGCCGGGCACCCCTCCCCCGCCCCGATGCCGAAGAAGGCCCCCGGACAGCGGCGCAGGTAATGCCCAAAATCCTCGCTCCACCGCATGGGGCCGGGCAGAAGCCCGCCGCCGCACCGCTCCAGCACCAGCCGGGCGCACGCCGGGTCGTTTACGGTGGCGGGGAACGCGTCCTGCTCCCCGTGGCGGAAGCCCAGGCCGTACTCCCCCGCCAGCGACCCCGCCAGCCCCAGGATGTCCCCATGGAGCCGCTCCAGATCCCCGTCCGCCTCCGCCCGCAGGGTGAGCCATACCTCCCCCCGGGCGGCGGCGGTGCCAAAGGCCCGTCCCCCCAGCTCCGCCCCCACCACGGTGCACAGGGTCAGCCCGCCGTACCGCTCCGCCCGGGCCAGCTCCGGCAGGGCGCACAGCAGCCGCCCCACCGCCTCCGCCGGGGACAGGCCGTCCTCCGGATAGGCGGCGTGGGCGGGCCGCCCCTCCAACGCCAGCGTCACCCCCCGGGAGGCGCAGGCGAACGTCCCGGGCCGGGTGAGCACCTGCCCCAGGGGATACCCCGGCAGGTTGTGCGCCCCATAGATCTCCGCCACCCGCTCCCGGTCCAACAGCTCCAGGCAGCCGGAGGCCCCGGCCCCGGTCTCCTCGGCGGGCTGGAACAGGAAGAACACGTCCCGGCCCAGCGTCTCCCCCTGTAGGGACAGGGCCGCGCCGCACAGGGCGGCGGCGTGGCCGTCGTGACCGCACAGGTGGGCCGCTCCCCCGTCCGGCAGGGCCAGGGCGTCGTAGTCCGCCCGGAGCACCACCGGGGGCCTTGTCCCCCCCGGCTCCCGGCGGGCGGCGTAGAACCCCTCCCCGCAGGGGTGAAGCTCCAGCCCCGCCCGGGTGCGCAGAAAGTCCATCAGCAGGGCCTTGGTCCGGACCTCTTCCCCGGAAGGCTCCGGGCATTGGTGCAGTGCCCGCCGCAGGGCGCGGATCTCCTCCAACTCCATTTGCCTCTCTCCCCTCTGTCCCGGCCCGCTTTTTGGGAGCCGGGGCATTTTACTGCCCTGATTATAATACAGACCGCCCGCCGGGGCAAGCCCGCCTCTTAATTTCCCGCGAAACGCGCCGAATGAATCTATAAAAGCAAAAGCGAGGAGGAGCGTTTATGCGGGAAATCAGCGCGGAGGCGGTGGCGGACACGGTGGCGCGGCTGTGCGTCCAGGCCAACACCTGCCTGCCCCGGGACGTAAAGGACGGCATCGCCGCCGCCCGGGCCGCCGAGGACTGGCCCCCGGCCCGGGAGATCCTGGACCGGATCATGGAAAACGGGGAAATCGGCGGCGGCTTCCCCATCTGCCAGGACACGGGGATGGCCTGCGTCTTTCTGGAGGTGGGCCAGGAGCTGCACATCGCGGGCGATCTGGCCCAGGCGGTGGACGAGGGGGTGCGCCGGGGCTACGCCCAGGGGTATCTGCGCAAGTCCGTGGTGTCCGATCCGCTGGAGCGGGTGAACTCCGGGGACAACACCCCCGCCATGCTGTATACCCAGCTGGTCCCCGGGGACAGGCTCGCCATCACCGTGGCCCCCAAGGGCTTCGGCAGCGAGAACATGAGCCGGATCGCCATGCTCAAGCCCTCCGACGGGGTGGAGGGGGTCAAGGACTTCATCGTGGACACGGTGGAGCAGGCAGGGCCGAACCCCTGCCCTCCCATTGTGGTGGGGGTGGGCCTCGGCGGCACCTTCGACAAGTGCGCCCTGCTGGCGAAAAAGGCCCTGCTGCGGGAGCTGGGCACCCCCTCCCCCCTGCCCTTCTACGCGGACTTGGAGCGGGAGCTGCTGGCCCGGATCAACGCCCTGGGCATCGGGCCCCAGGGCTTCGGCGGGCGCACCACCGCCCTGGCCGTCCACATTGAGACCCTGCCCACCCATATCGCGGGCCTGCCCTGCGCGGTAAATATCAACTGCCACGTGGCCCGCCACGCAACGGAGGTGCTGTGAGATGGTGAAGCTGATAACGGCCCCGCTGGACAGGGAAACCGCCCGGGGCCTGCGGGCCGGGGAGAGCGTGCTGCTGTCCGGCACGGTATACACCGCCCGGGACGCGGCCCACAAGCGGCTGTGCGCCCTGGCGGCGGAGGGCAAGCCCATGCCCTTCCCTGTGGAGGGCAGCGTGATCTACTATGTGGGCCCCACCCCCGCCCGGCCCGGACAGCCCATCGGCTCCGCGGGGCCCACCACCAGCTGCCGCATGGACGCCTACGCCCCCACCCTCCTGCACCTGGGGGAACTGGGCATGATCGGCAAGGGCGCGCGGAGCCAGGAGGTCATTGCGGCCATGCGGGAGACGGGCGCGGTGTATTTCGGGGCCATCGGCGGGGCGGGGGCTTTGCTGGCCCGGTGCGTGAAGTCGGCAGAGCTGGTGTGTTATGAGGATCTGGGGGCGGAGGCCGTCCGGCGGCTGGAGGTGGAGAACCTGCCGCTGACGGTGGTCATCGACTGCCTGGGCAATAACCTGTACGAGACGGGCCGGGCCGCTTACCTGGCCCGGCGGTGAAAAACCGGCCGGCCTGTGCGCCGGCCGGTTTTCTGTTGCAATTTCCCGGGAAATCAGGTACAATACCTTCTATAAGCGTCCCCGGAGCGGGGCGCGGAGAAGGAGGAGCGTTCTATGTTGGAATACGACCGCATACGGCTGAAGCAGGCGGCGCGGCAGGCCATGAAGGCCCAGCGGCCCCACCCCATGCTGGTCACCTTCGTGTTTGCCGCCATCGGCGGCATCGGCGGGCAGATCCTCACCCAGATTCTGGGCATGGTCACCGGCAGCACCAGCCTGAACACCCAATACTTCCAGGCCGTTTGGGAGTACGGGGACACGGACACCGCCCTTCAGTACATCTTGATGGCCTACGGGCCCCAGCGGCTGATCTTCGCCCTGCTGGTGGGCGGCGGGCTGTCCACCCTGCTGGTGGCCCTGTGGCAGGGGCTGATGCGGGTGGGGTACAGCGGCTTCTGCCTGGACATGGCCCGGAGGCGGCAGCCCCAGCTTGAGACGCTGTTCCGCGCCTTCCCCCAGGCGGGGTCCGTGCTGCTCACCCAGCTGCTGGTCTTTGTGTTCCGGTTCCTGTGGATACTGTTGCTGCTGGTGGGTTACTTTGTGGTGGGCTTTGTTGGCGGCATGGTAGCCGATGCCATCCATGTTTTTCTCTTTGTCCCGGTCTTGCTCTTGGACATTGCCGCCCTGCTGCTGGGCATCCTCTGGGTCACCCTGCGGTACGAGCTGGTGGACTTTCTCATCGCCGACCAGGGCCTCACCGGTATGGACGCCATCCGGGAGAGCAAGCGGCTCATGCAGGGGAATTACGGGCGGCTGTTCACCTTGAAGCTGTCCTTCTTCGGCTGGTATCTGCTGGAGATCGGCGTGATTCTGGCGTTCCTGATCACCGGCCTGCTGACCTTCGGCCTCCAGCTGGCCAACGCCGCGGACTCCTCCGACGCGCTGGCCGCGCAGGTTGTGTCCGCCCTGGGCTTCCTTGCCCTGTTCGGCCTGGCGTGTATTGCCCTTTCCATTTTCAACCTGTGGCTCACCCCCTACATCACCGGGACGGAGGCCCTGTTCTACGACTGGACCCAGGGCATCGACAGCACCCTGCCCCCCTCCGGCGGCGGGGACGGCGGCTGGGGCCAGCCCGCCCCGCCCCGGCCAAACACCACCTATACCTGGAATCCCACCCCCGGCCAGAGCTCGGGCACGGGCATCGGCCCCGGCCCCGATCCCGGCCCCCGGGACGGCGGCGCGCCCAAGCCCCCCAGATCCCCCAAGGACGATCCCTGGGATTGACCCATAAGCAAGCGGCGGGGACGGAATGCCGCCCCCGCCCAGCGTGGCGGAAAGGTCTTTTCGCCACGCTGGGTGCGGCTTTTTTGAACAAAGGGCGTTCAAAAAAGCCGTTGATTGAACGTGAAAGACACCCCTCCTGGGTTTCTTTCACACTATCTTCCTTCCCGGAAACGAAACGGTGCGCATAAGCCCGACAGTCTGCGGCGGGGACGGAATGCCGCCCCCGCCCTTCCCTATTCGAAAGGAGAGACGAGCCATGGACAAGCTGCAAATGAAAACCCCCCTGGTGGAGATGGACGGGGACGAGATGACCCGCATCCTCTGGCAGCAGATCAAGGAGGAGCTGCTGGAGCCTTATATCGACCTGAAAACGGAATATTACGACCTGGGCCTGCCGGAGCGGGAGCGCACAAAGGATCAGGTGACCATCGACGCGGCGGAGGCCAACAAGAAATACGGCGTGGCGGTGAAGTGCGCCACCATCACCCCCAACGCCCAGCGGGTGGAGGAATACAAGCTGTCCCAGATGTGGAAGTCCCCCAACGGCACCATCCGGGCCATTCTGGACGGCACCGTGTTCCGTGCCCCCATCATGGTGAAGGGGCTGAACCCGGTGGTGAAAAACTGGCATCAGCCCATCACCATCGCCCGCCACGCCTTCGGGGACGTCTACAAGGCGGCGGAGTTCAAGGTCCCCGGCCCCGGCACGGCGGAGCTGGTGTTCACCGCCGCCGACGGCACGGTGACCCGGGAGCCGATCCACCGATTCGGCGGCCCCGGCGTTTTGCAGGGGCAGTTTAACGTGGAGGCGTCCATCGCCTCCTTCGCCCGGTCCTGCTTCCAGTTTGCCCTGGACACCCGGCAGGACCTGTGGTTCTCCACCAAGGACACCATCTCCAAGCGGTACGACCACACCTTCAAGGACATCTTCGCGGACATATACGAAGGGGAATATCGAGAGAAATTTGAACAGAACGGAATCACCTACTTCTACACCCTCATCGACGACGCGGTGGCCCGGGTGATCCGTTCCAAGGGCGGCTTTATCTGGGCCTGCAAGAACTACGACGGCGACGTGATGAGCGACATGGTGTCCACCGCCTTCGGCTCGCTGGCTATGATGACCTCCGTGCTGGTGTCCCCGGAGGGGAATTACGAGTACGAGGCCGCCCATGGCACCGTCACCCAGCACTACTACCGCCATCTGAAGGGGGAGCAGGTGTCCACCAACCCCATGGCCACCCTGTTCGCCTGGACAGGGGCTTTGGCCAAGCGGGGTGAGCTGGACGGCCTGCCGGAGCTGACCGCCTTCGCCAAAAAGCTGGAGCAGGCGTCCATCGACACCATCGAGAGCGGCGTCATGACAGGCGATCTGGTGGGCCTGTGGGAGGGGGAGGCCCAGGCTCAGAAGGTCACCGGGCTGGAGTTCCTCCGGGCCATCCGGGAGCGCATTTCATAATCGTAGGGGAGGGGCTTGGGTCTCGCCTTCGGCTCGGTCGTGCGGTGGATGTGTGCCGCTGGCACACACCGCCCCCTCCCGCCTCTCCCAGATACAGATCATTCGCCGCGGGAGGGCCAAGGCCCTCCCCTACAGAAAGACAGGTGGATTATTCATGGTCTATTTCCTCACCAGCAACCCCTGCCTGCCCGACTTCCCGGCACTGAACCCGGCAAACGGCTTTGTGGACGAGCTGCAAAAGGCTTTGCCGAAAACCTGCCGCGCCCTGTTCATCTCCTCTGACCCGGACGATGACGCCAACCTCCGCCGGTTTGCGGAGGGTATGGAGCGCGGTTTCGCTGAGATCGGCATCCGGTTTGCCGAACTCTCCCTGCTGTTCCGGGAAACCCAGGATGAGTGCGGTTATCTGCTCACCCACTCCGATGTGGTTTTCCTGTGCGGCGGGCACGTCCCCACGCAGAACGCATTCTTTCAGGAGATCGATCTGCGGGAGGAGCTTAGAAGCTGGGACGGCGTTCTGGTGGGCGTCAGCGCGGGCACCATGAACTGCGAGGAGCTGGTCTACGCCCCGCCCGAGGAGGAGGGCGAGGCCGTCGACCCAAACTACCAGCGGTTCTACCCCGGCCTGGGCCTGACCAGGCATATGATTTTCCCCCACTTCCAGGACACCCGGTACGAGGTGGTGGACGGCCTGCCCACCCTGGAGAGCAGCCTCCTGCCCGACAGCATGGGGCGGAGCATCTACGCCCTGGTGGACGGCAGCTTCCTCCTGGGCAAAGACGGAGGCGAGGAGCTGCGGGGCGAGGCGTACCTCATCGAAAACGGCGTCCTCACTCAGATCAGCCGGGAGGGCGATGTGATTCCGCTGTAGCCCCCAAAACAGCACAGCAAAAGCCCCCGGACAGGCGTCCGGGGGCTTTCTTATCAAGGTTCGTCCGCGTCCACGCCCAGCTCCCGCAGCCGGAGCCGCAGGTGGGCCGGGTCGCCGTGGTAGATCACCCCGCCCATGCCGCAGCGGACGGCCCCCTCGATGTTCCGGGGATCGTCGTCAATAAAGACGCACTCCTCCGGGCGCAGGTGGAAATACTCCAGGAACCGCAGGTAGATCCCCGGCTCCGGCTTCACAAAATGGAAGTCGCAGGAGACGAATTCCCCATCGAAAAACTCCAGGGCCGGGATGTTCTTCCGGAACTCATGGAACCGGGTGCAGGTGTTGGACAGCAGGTAGATGCGGTAGCCCTTGCCCTTCAGCTCCTTCACCAGATCGTACACCCCGTCCAGGGGCGGTATGTCCTGGTGCCAGTTGTCCAGAATGTCCCGCACCGCCTGATGGAGCCGCTCCGGCAGGCGGGCGCACACCGCCGCCACCACCTCGTCGTCGGTGATGGTGCCCCGGTCCATCCACACCCACTCGATGGAGCGGAACAGCTCCCGGCGCATCAGCTCGTAGTCCGCCGGATCGGGGACAAACCGGGCGGTGTAGTGCTCCGCGTCAAACCTGATCAGCACACCGCCCATGTCAAACACAACGTTCTTGATCATACAATCGACACCTTCCCCTTGCTGGCCTTGAACACCACGATCAACAGGATGCCGCTGGTGACGGTGAGGATGGAGGCCAGGGACGCCGCCGTGCCCACCGAGTTGCGGACAATGTTGGTATAGCTGGCGATGGTCATGGTGGCGGTCTTGCCGGTATACAGCATGATGGAGGTGGACAGCTCGTTGATGCAGGTGACCCAGCTGATGATGGCCCCGGACAGCACCCCGGGCAGCATGAGCCGGGCGGTGACCTTGGCGAAGGTCTTCATGGGGGACACCCCCAGGTTGATGGACGCCTCCTCCACGCTGGGGTCCATCTGCATCAGGAACGCGCTGCCCGAGCGGACGGTGTAGGGCAGCTTGCGGATGATCATGGCGATGACGATGATGGAGGCGGTTCCGGTGAGCTTGATCACGGTGCCGTCGGCGGTGCGGCCCAGGTTGTTAAAGGCCACGATGTAGCACAGGCCCAGCACCGAGCCGGGGATCACGTAGGGGGCCATCATCAGCATATCCAGCGCGCCCCCCGTCTTGCCCCGGCGGCGGACAATGACATAGGACATCAAAATGCCCAGTACCAGGATAAACAGAATCGCCGCGGTGGAAAACACGAAGGAATTGCGGATGTTGGTGCTCAGGCTCTTGCCCAGCTCCAGATAGTGCTCCAGGGTAAAGCCCTCGGAGAACACAAAGTTGGAGTAGTTGGTCTTGACGAAGGAGCAGAAGATCACGATCACCTGGGGCAGGAAGGACACCAGGCTGACCGCCGCCACCGGAAGGGTCACCAGGAACCGCTTCCAGCCCCGGTATTCCGTGATCTGGGGCGGGCGGAGGGCGGACATGGTGTAGTTCTTCCGGGCCACCCACCACTTCTGGAGAAACAGGATGAGCAGGGAGATGACCACGATGATCATGGAGATCGCGCTGGCCAGATTGGCGTTGCCCCCCGTCTCGCTGAGGTACTCGTTGAAGATCAGCACCGGCAGGGTGCGGAAGTCGCCTCCCGCCAGGATGCCCGGGGTGCCGAAGTCGGCCAGGGCGGTCATGAACACCATCAGCGCGCCCGCCGCGATGGAGGGAGTCACCACGGGGATGGTGACGGTGAGCAGGCGGCGCAGCTTGCCCGAGCCCAGGTTCTCCGCGCACTCCTCCACCGAGCGGTCGATGGAGCCCATGGCCCCGGACACGTAGAGGTAGACGTAGGGGAACAGCTTCAGGGTAAACACCGCGCAGATGCCCCCCAGTCCGTAGATGCTGGGCATCTGGAAGCCCAGCAGGTCGGTGAGCCATTTGGTGACTACCCCGGCGTTGCCGAACAGGATGATCCAGCTGTACGCCCCCAGGAAGGGCGGGCACATGAGGGAGAGGATGATGAGCACGTGCCAGAAGGTCTTGCCCGCGATGTTGAACCGGGTCATGAGGTAGGCCATGGGCACGCCGATCAGAATGCTGGTGATGGTGGGGATCAGGCTCACCAGCAGGCTGTTCCCCAGGGCCTGGTTGTAGTATTTTTTGGTGAAGAACCGCTCGAAGTTATAGAGGGTGACGCCCTCCGCCTTGGAGGAGAAGAAGCTGTTGATCACCAGGGTGGAGAAGGGGTACACCAGGAACACCAGGAACACGGCGAATATGAGTACCTTCACCCAGAACCAGAAGTCCTTGTAGAAGGGCTGCCCTCCTTTGCCTTTCAGCATGAGAGCACCTCCTCGGTGTCCTTCCGGTAGAGGCTGACCTGCTTGGGATTAAAGCTGATATGTACCTCCTCGCCGTCCGCCTTCGCGCTGTCCACGTCCTTGGTATACTCATTCAGCTCCAGCACCTGCCCGGTGTGGAGCTGGACTTCATACTGTATGAAGTCGCCCAGGAATACGGACAGGTTCACCTTGCCGGGAATGCCCTTCTCGCTGAAGAACAGCTGTTCCGGGCGGGCGGAGAGAATCACGTCTCCGGAATAGGGGGCGCGCAGGGGCATCTGGAAGCTGTACCCGTCGTGGAGCTTCACGGAGGCGGCCTTGGGGTCCTGGCCGTCCACGGTGCAGTCAACGAAGTTGGACACGCCGATGAAGTTTGCCACGAAGGGGTTGGCGGGCTTGCGGTAGATCTCCTCCGGCCTGCCGATCTGCATGATATTGCCCTCCTTCATCACGGCGATCCGGTCGGAGATGGCCAGGGCCTCCTCCTGGTCGTGGGTGACGTAGATGGTGGTGATCCCCAGGCGGCGTTGGAGCTTCTTGATGGTGGTGCGCATCTGCACCCGGAGCTTGGCGTCCAGGTTGGACAGGGGCTCGTCCATCAGCAGCACCCCCGGCTCGATGACGAAGGCCCGGGCCAGGGCCACCCGCTGCTGCTGGCCGCCGGACAGCTCGTTGGGCTGGCGGGCCTTGAGCTGGTCGATCTGCACCATCCGCAGTGCCTCGTCCACCCGGGGGGTGATCTGCTCCTTGGGCACCTTCCGGGCCTTCAGGCCGTAGGCCACGTTGTCCGCCACGTTCAGGTGGGGGAAGATGGCGTAGTTCTGGAACACCATGCCGATGTCCCGCTTGTGGGCGGGCAGGTTGTTGATCACCTGCTCGTCAAAGCAGATCTCGCCCCCGTCCACCGTGTTGAAGCCCGCGATCATGCGCAGCAGGGTGGTCTTGCCGCAGCCGGAGGGGCCTAAGAGGGTGAAGAACTCGCCCTGTTCGATGTTCAGGCTGATGCCGTTGACAGCGGTAAAGTCGCCGTATTTCTTGACGGCATTTTTGATGATCACAGCGTGGCTCATAGTTGACAACTCCTCCTCTGAATACTGGTTCTAAAAATGGGAGGACGCCCCGAGGTTCAGTCGGGGCGTCCTCGTTAAGGGTGCGCGTCCGGGAGGATCAGCCCACCAGGGTCTCCTGCCACTTCTCCACGATGTCGGCCTTGTTGGCGGCGGCGTAGTCGAAGTTATAGGTCATGATGGAGAACTCGCTCAGGCCCATCAGGCCCTCGGGGGTGACGTCGCTGCGGATGGGGCGGCGGCCGAAGTCCTTGTTCTGGGCGGTCTGGCACTCGGCGGACAGCACGAACTCCACGAACAGCTCAGCCAGCTCCTGGTTGGGGCAGTCCTTCACGATGGCCACGCCGTCGGGCACGGCGGAGGTGCCGTCGGTGGGATAGACCATCTTCAGGTGGCCCGCGTCGCTGGTGTCATACTGGACGGCGGCCTTCTCCAGGGTGATGCCGATGGGGTACTCGCCGGAGTCCACGTTCTTGTGGGCACCGGAGGAGCCGGACTGGATCACCAGGTTCTTGATCATGCTCTGCACCAGGGTCCAGCCCTCGGCGTAGTCGTCCTCAGCCTTGCCGTAGTTCATCAGGATGGTGCACAGCTGGGTGAAGGCGGAGCCAGAGGAGGCGGGGTCGGCGAAGGCGATCTTGCCCTCCCACTTGGGGTCGGCCAGGTCCTTCCAGGTCTGGGGGATGTCGGCCTCGGCCACCAGGTCGGTATTCACCAGGAACACCATGGGCAGGGGGGACTCGCCGATCCACAGGTACTCGGGATCATACAGGCTGGAGTCCAGCAGGTCGATGCAGGAGGGCTTGTAGGGCTGGAAGAACTCCTTGTAGGCGGCCAGGGAGTCCGCGCCGCCGCCCCACAGCACGTCGGCCATGGGGGCCGCGGCCTCGGCCTTGATCCGGTTCAGCAGGTTGCCGGTGCCGTCGGCCACCACCTCCACCTTCACGTTGGGGTAGGTTTTCTCAAACAGGGTCTTCCCCGCGTTCAGGGGGTCGGAGTCGTGGGGGGAGTAGATGGTGAGGGTTCCGGTGTAATCCTCGGGCTTTTTCTCCTCGCCGCCGGGGGTCTGGGTCTCCACGGGGGCGGACTGATCAGGCTCTTTGGTGGGGTCCGGCTCCTTAGTGGGATCGGGATCCTTGCCGCCGGCGCAGGCCATGAGGCTCAGGGCCATCACGCAGGCCAGGGCCAGGGCGATCCATTTCTTCATTTTCATGGTTTCATTCCTCCATTCCATGTATCCACGGCATTGTCTGCCGCGCTCTATAGTTTACGCTTCCGGACACGGTTTGTCAAGAAAAAATCTGGCGATTGCGACAAAAAAGGCAGGGAAAGCCGCGGGCAGAATGACGAAAGTGCCAGGGGCGGAGGGAGGCAGCCTGTTTTTCCATGCCGCCCCCCTTTCCTCCCCGGCATATGGGCAGTATGGGCAGGGCCGCCCATAAAAACCTTGTCATTTCCCCGGTTATGCTGTATAATGTGGGCAGAGAATGTCAATTTCCGGCAGATGTCCCAGGAAGCTCGATATTGAACGTTCATTTAAGAAAGGGAGGCGGGAGGAGAGCCATGGATTCGGAAAACGTCATTGAGATGCTGCACATCACCAAGGAGTTCCCCGGTATCATCGCCAACGACGACATCACGCTCCAGCTGCGGCGGGGGGAGATCCACGCCCTGCTGGGGGAAAACGGCGCGGGCAAGTCCACGCTGATGAGCGTGCTGTTCGGCCTGTACCAGCCGGAGAAGGGCGAAATCCGGAAGAACGGCCAGACGGTGAGGATCAACGACCCCAACGATGCCACGGCCCTGGGCATCGGCATGGTCCACCAGCACTTCAAGCTCATCGAGGTGTTCACCGTGCTGGACAACATCATTCTGGGTGCGGAGACCACAAAGGCGGGCTTCCTCCAGAAGAAGGAGGCCCGGGCCAAGGTGGAGGCCCTGTCCCAGCGGTACGGCCTGAAGGTGGACCTGGACGCCAGGGTGGAGGACATCACCGTGGGGATGCAGCAGCG
>ERZ779631.155-NODE-155-length-26340-cov-8.069317_pt1 | contig 26340 bp, 22 predicted proteins | sample MGYA00514193_ERZ779631 | MGnify/ENA primary metagenome ERZ779631 (study PRJEB29562, sample SAMEA4376710) | mouse gut metagenome | isolation source: Cecum | study: EMG produced TPA metagenomics assembly of the A DSS colitis mouse model was used to assess the...
TGTGTAGTCCCTTGTAAACTGTACTTTGCTGTGTGATAAACTTTTTACGTCATCCACTTGACATGAACCTCCTGTGTTTTGATGGTGTGGTTGCCAGACCTTCTCCATTCTACCACACAGGAGGTTCTTCCTTTTGCTAAAGCTTCTTTTACTCACCCCAAGTTTAACTGGGGGTTTTGTCTTGCTAAAGCACCAAGAAAAATCCGCCCGAAACCAACGGTTTCAGGCGGATTTGTGGTGGACGATACAAGACTCGAACTTGTGACCTCCCGCACGTCAAGCGGATGCTCATACCAACTGAGCTAATCGTCCAGCTATGAAGTTTTCTCCTCCGGCTCAGCCGGAACACATTACATTATAACCGCCCCGCCGCCCCTTGTCAAGGCTTTTTTCTTCCCCACCCGGAACCGCCCGGAAATTTCCGGAAATTTTCCCCGCCCCCCTTGACAAACCGCCCCCGCCTGCGTATAATACACCGTAACAACCAAACAGCACAAACCAGTGACGGAGAGAAGTACCCGGCACAGCAAGCCTTTTCAGAGAGCCCCCGGTGGTGGAAACGGGGCGGCGGGCGGTCGGCGAATGGACTCCGGAGGGCGGACCGAACGGCGCACGCGCCAAGTAGGGACCGACGGGATTCCCACCCGTTATCCATCGGGGCGCGTATGATGGTACGCGTAAGCGAGCGGGCGTTTTTAACGTCAATTTGGGTGGTATCGCAGAAGCAGCGGCTTTTGTCCCATGTGTGGGACAAAGGCTTTTTTGTTTGCCTTTTCCTCCCCGGAGCCTGGCAATTCCGGGTCATCTGCCGCCCAAAATCATCATTTGGAGGAAAATATCATGAAAAAGCGCAGCATCGTTCAGAAGCTCTTCGCCATCGCCGCGGCGGCGGCCCTGTCCCTCTCCCTGTCCGCCTGCAACGGCAACTCCGTCTCCAGCTCCGACGGCCCCGGCGTCACCCCGGGCGGCTCCCAGGAATCCTCCCAGCCCAACGGGGGCAAGACCTACAAGGTGGCCATCATCAAGCAGATGGACCACGCCTCCCTGGACGAGATCGCCCAGGCCGTGGAGCGGCGGCTGGACGAGATCGCCGCCCAGAACGGCGTCGCCATCCAGCATGAGACCACCTCCGGCCAGAACGACCAGGGCACCCTGAAGCAGCTGGCCGACCAGGCCATCGCCGACGGCGCGGATGTGATCATCCCCATCGCCACCACCGCCGCCAAGATCGCCGCCCTGTCCGCCGGGGAGACGAAAACCCCCGTGGTGTTCGCCGCCGTGTCCTACCCCGCCGAGGAGAGTGTGGCCCTCACCGGACTGGACTATGTCACCGGCACCAGCGACGCGCTGAACACCAAATTCATCATCGACCTGATGCTGGCCCAGAACCCGGAGCTCTCCAAGGTCGGCCTGCTCTACTGCCTGTCCGAGGACAACTCCGCCATCCCCATCGCCGAGGCCAAGGAGTACCTGGACAGCAAGTCCATCCCCTACTCCGTCCAGACCGCCAACAGCAACGACGAGGTGGTGGCGGCGGTCTCCGCCCTCATCGCGGAGGGTGTGGACGCGGTGTTCACCCCCACCGACAACGTGATCCAGTCCGCCGAGCTGGCCATCTACGAGACGCTGATTGAGGCGGGCGTCCCCCACTACGGCGGGGCGGACTCCTTCGCCCGGAACGGCGCGTTCGCGGGCTGCGGCGTGAACTACACCCTGCTGGGCGGGCAGACCGCCGATCTGGCCTACGATGTGCTCACCAAGGGCATGGACGGCATGGAGGACTACTACCTGCTGGAGGGCGGCATCATCACCGTCAACACCGAGACTGCCGCCGCCCTGAACATTGACTACACCGTGTTCCAGGACATGGGCACCGTGGCGGAGGTCCAGACCACCGAGGACTGAGCACCCCGCTCTGTTTTCCCACGGAAGCAACAGGAGGATTCCCATGGAACCGGACTATTTAAGAGCCTGTTTAAAATCTGGCGGAATGCCAGACAGGCGCGGATTTTTTCGCTGGGCAAGGCGATTTGACGCAGGAATACTTTGTGTATTTCAAGTCAAATCAACGCGGCCCTTCGGGTGACAAAACCGGGCGGGGTGGTGTTCGCCGCTTACTGCGGCAGCGACGCCACCGCCATCCAATACTGCTTTGTCAGGGGAATGTTCCAGGACCCCCATTACAGGGCCTTGGCGGACCCTGTGACCTTCAAGCTGCACTCCAACCCGGCGGAGGTGTTCGCCCTCCACCGCCGGGAGGACATCGACGCCCTGATGGACGGCCTGCCCGTCCGCCGCCTGCACTTCGTGGGCACGGACATGGCTGCCTGCTACCTGCGGGACGCCATCGGACAGATGGGGGAGGAGCTGTACGCACTGTACCTCCGCTACCACTTCGCCACCTGCGAACGGCCCGACCTGGTGGGCGCGTCCAACCACTTTTTAGACGTGTTCCGGAAACTGTAAACGGCCCCGCCCCCGGCCCCGCCGGGGGTGGCCCTATGAGAGGAGCTGAACCCTGTGGGTTCCCTACTGTTAATCTCCCAGACCGCCCTGGAGCTGGGCTTCCAGTACGCCCTGGTGGCCATGGCCCTGTTTTTGAGCTACCGCGTCCTGGACATCGCCGACCTGACCACCGACGGCGGCTTCGTCTTAGGCGCGGCGGTGTCGGTGACGGTGACGGCGGCGGGCCATCCCGTCCTCGCCATCCCGGCGGCCATGCTGGCGGGGGCCTGCGCCGGGTTCGTCACCGCCTTCCTCCAGACCCGCATGGGGGTGCCCTCCATCCTGGCGGGCATCATCACCAACACGGGGCTGTACACCGTCAACCTGATGGCCATGGGCTGGAAGTCCAGCGCGAGCCTGATGAAGAAGGACACCATCTTCTCCCTGTCCAAGGGCCTGTTCGCGGGCACCCCGCTGGACGGCTTCTGGGGCCGGTGGTATGAGCTGATCCTGTCCGCCGCCGTCACCATCCTGGCGGGGGTGGTCCTCTACCTGTTCCTGGGCACCCGGCTGGGGCTGTCCATACGAGCCACCGGGGACAACCGGGACATGGTGCGGGCCTCCTCCGTCAACCCCACCTTTACCATCACCGTGGGGCTGTGCTTCGCCAACGCCCTCACCGCCCTGTCCGGGGCGGTGGTGGGCCAGTACCAGCGCACGGTGGACATGGGCTCCGGCACCGGAATCGTGGTCATTGGGCTGGCCTGCCTCATCATCGGGGAGACGGTGGCGGGCCGCCGGGGCATGGGCCGGGGGATTCTCGCCGTCGTGGCCGGCTCCATCATTTACCGCTTTATCTACGCCATCGTGTTCTACACCAAGGTGGTGCCGGTGGACTGCCTGAAGCTGCTCACCGCCGCCGTGGTGGCCCTGGCCATCGCCGCCCCCACCCTGAGGGCGGGGGCGGGCCTGCAAAAGCGGAAGCTGGCCGCGGGCCGGAAGGAGGGACGCTGATATGCTGCGGGTAGACAACATCTCCAAGACCTTTAATCCCGGCACCGTCAACGAAAAGACGGCCCTGGACCGCCTCTCCCTCCATCTGGCCCCCGGCGACTTCGCCGCCGTCATTGGCTCCAACGGGGCGGGGAAATCCACCCTGCTCAACGCCGTGGCGGGCAGCTTCACCGTGGACTCCGGCTCCATCACCCTGGGGGGCCGGGACGTGACCTTCGTGCCCAACCACAGGCGCAGCCGGGTCATCGGGCGGCTGTTCCAGGACCCCCTCCGGGGCACCGCCCCCTCCCTCACCATCGAGGAGAACCTGGCCCTGGCCTACCTCCGCTCGTCGGAGGGCACCGCCCCCCTGAGCCGCATCCGCAGAAAGGACAAGGAGTTCTTCGCCCAGCGGCTGGAGCTGCTGGGCATGGGGCTGGAGGACCGGATGCGCCAGCCGGTGGGGCTGCTGTCCGGCGGACAGCGGCAGGCGCTCACCCTGCTGATGGCCACCCTGGTCACCCCCAAGCTGCTGCTGCTGGACGAGCACACCGCCGCCCTGGATCCCGCCACGGCGGAAAAGGTGCTGGAGCTCACCCGCTCCATGGTGGCGGAGCACCAGATCACCTGCCTGATGGTCACCCACAATATGCGCCAGGCCCTGGAGCTGGGCAGCCGGACGCTGATGATGTCCGGGGGGCGGATTGTGCTGGACGTGTCCGGGGAGGAGCGGGCGGGCATGACGGTGGAGGATCTGCTGGCCCGGTTCAAGGCGGGCACGGGAACGGATCTGGACAACGACCGGATGCTGCTGTCCGACTAAAAGCGCAGACGCCCCCCGGCGTGAGCCGGGGGGCGTTCCTTGCTGTTTCACAGGCGGGCCAGCCGCAGATCGTCCCCGTAGAAGGTGATCTCCCAGTACAGCCCCCCGATCCGGGAGGCCAGCTGGGGGCCGTACCGCTCGCCAATCTCCGCCGCGGACAGGTTGGTGGAGATGATGGTGTGCCGCCCGGTCTGGAGGCGGCCGTTCACTACCTCGTACAGGGCGGACTGGGACAGGGCGTTGTTGAACTCGCTGCCCAAATCGTCCAGGATCAGCAGATCACAGTTCAGATACCGCCGGGTGTCGTCCCGGGCCTGCCGCTCCAGTCCGGCGTCCCGGGCGAACCGCTGATCCTTAAAGGCGGCGAACAGGCTGATGGCGGTGTCGTACACCACGGAATAGCCCCGGCGGGCCACCTCCCGGGCGATGCAGCCGGACAGGAAGGTCTTGCCCAGCCCGGTGCCCCCGGACAGAAGCAGGTTCTTGTCCTGGAATTCGGGAAACTGGCGGGCGTATCCCTCGCAAACCGCCGTCACCCGGCGCATATTTTCCCGGGGGGACCGCCTGCCGTTCCAGGGGCGGTCGCTGTAAACGTCCAGCCGCAAATGGTCGAAGTCCTGCTCCTCGGTGAGGTTGAGCAGGGCGGTGAGGGCCTTGATCTGCTCCTGGGCGCACAGCTCCCGCAGGCAGGCGCACATACGCCCGTCCTCTCCCCAGCCCCGGCCGCCGCACCGGGGGCAGACGGGGACGGCGTCCAGCGCGTCCGGGCCATAGCCCAGCCCTGCCAGCAGCCCGGTCCGCTCCGCCTGGAGGGCCTCGTTCCGGGCGCGGATGGCGGCGATCTCCGGACCGTCCGCCGCCACCGGCCTGCCCCCGGCGGCCAGCCGGGCCAGATCCGCCATGGTGCCCCGGAGGGCGGCGTCCAGCTGGCGCAGGCGGGGCTCCTTTGCGTACAGCTCCCGCTCCCGCTCAAAGCGGCGGCGTTCCGCGCTGTCCCGGCGGCGTTCCAGCCGGGCCAGGGCCTTTTGTACCACGGTTGGCTCATAGGACATGGGCTATCCCCTGCCTTTCTCCTGCTTCTCCCAAAATTCGTCCAGCCTGCTGTTGTTTTTGTCAATGCGCTCCTGGGTGGGCTGGACGTCCTGGGGCCGTCCCGGGGCGGGCCTTCCGGGGCGGGCCGGGGGCCTGTCCCCCGCCTCCACCTGCTGGGGCGTCCGGAACCCGGCGGCGTGCCAGGACTGCAAAATCTTATTGGCATAGGGCCAGTTCATGGCCCCCTTTTTGTAGACCGTGCGCTCGTAGGCCATGTGGATCAGCTCAGTGCTGAGCCCCATATCCACCCACTGGGCGATGTACTCCCGCTCCCGGCCCACGGCGGGGCGGCGTTCCGCCACCCCCAGGCTGGACAGGATCTCCCACTCCCGCCCGTCCACCTGCTCCTCCCGGCGCAGGTAGTCCTCCGCCCGCTCCAGGGTGTCCACCCCCAGGCGTTTCCAGCGGAAGGCCTCCTTCTGGATCTGGGGCAGGCGGGGGCTGGCGGCGGGGTTGTTCTTCTGGCGGCGGTCCCGGCGGACGCACCAGCCCGCCAGCAGGAGGATCACCTCGGCGGGCAAGGCCAGGTAGTCGTACATGGTGTACAGGCACCGCAGGTCGCTGTCGGACAGCACCCGGCCCAGCAGGCCCTCCAGCTCCCGGCACAGGCCCCGGAAGCCCGGTTCCCGCTCCATGGCGGCGGCGATCTCGGCCCGGCCGTATTCCGGCGGACGGCTGTCCTCCCGGGGGACGGGGGCGGGGACGCTGTCCCTGGGCTGGGCCAGCCCCAGGGCGGACAGGCGGGCCCAGGCGGGGGCCAGCCGTTCCTCCCCCCAGCGCAGGGCGGCGGCGGCCTGGGCCGGGTCCCCGCCCCGCTCCAGCAGGGCCAGGTAGAGCAGGGCTCCGTCCCCGTCGCCGGACTCCACCAGCAGGCGGGCGGCCTGGGCGGACATGGACAGGATTTCATTGGGCAGCAGCAGCGCGGACACGGCGTTCCCTCCCTTCCGCGGCGGGTGATCCGCCCACAGGGGCGGTGAACTTCTATTCTACAGGAAAACCGAAAAAAAATCAACTGGCGCGTTGGGGCGCGCCCTCTTGACAAATGGGCGGCGAGGCACTATAATAGGGAGGTCGCCTGAGTTGGGCGGTGATTTGCGGATGTGCTGGAACTGGTAGACTGGCCAGCTTGAGGTGCTGGTGGCTTATGGCCGTACGGGTTCGAGTCCCGTCATCCGCACCATGTAGGGACGGAGATTTTGATACAATGAGTATCAAGATTTCCGTCCCTACTTCTTGTTCAAAACCACTGAAAACGGTGATTTTTCGTACATTTTGAAAGCAAGCACCGCCGCAGACCGAAGTGATTCATGGCCTGTGGCGGTGCTTTTTTGCTTTTCTCTGGCCTTTTGACGCCTGGATGCGTTGAAACTTTGTATAAGGCGTTAAATTTTTTGGATTGAATACGAGCTATCTAAAAAAGCCGTTAAATTTGTGAAGAAGCGTTTAATGTTACTCTTCAAAACCAAAGTCCTCAACGTGGAGCGTCCGGCAGTTTTCGGACACTGTGCGGACGATCTGCTGAGAAAGTCCATCGGGGGCTTGCACATTGACCTCCAGGGAAACTTCTACTTGTGTCCCGTCTGCTGTTGTGAGGTGGGTTATGACTTCTTCAACGAGCCGCTGCACATCTCGACCGATACGAGTGGTGTCCAATGGTACGCTCATGTAGAACCGCTTGTTTTTCGGCTGCTCAATCGCCGGAGCCGGAGTTGGCTGCGGAGGAACATTGATGACGTGGGGTCCACCGTCAATTGGCTGGGGAGGGACAACAGCCACATCACCACCAGAGCCTTGTCCTTGCTGTGCTGCTCTGGCTCTTGCCTCATCTTCTTCTGCCTGCCGTTTTGCTTCGTCTGCCGCGAGTTGGTCTTTTGCGGCTGAGACCTTCACTAAATAGGCAGATCGCTCCACCATTCCCACACTCTGACCGTACTTCAAATCCAGATAGCGAGTTTCATCAAACCCGGATGCATAAGCAAAATATTCATAGGAACTAAGGCCGGAACTAACAGCATTTAACAGTACATCCTCGTTTGCCAATCGCGGCAGATAGCAGTATGTACAGAGGTAATCCCACAGGGCTTTGATTTGGATGTGGTTTGAGTTACTCCAAAGCACATTGTCAAGCTCCATCTTCAGCAGAGCTGGTGCCCACCGGGTGATAATCTGCTCGTTTTGCTGCATTTTATTTGCCGCCCGACCAATGATTGTCTCACTGCCGCCACTGATGCGAATCGTATCCCAGACAATAGTCTTTAGATCTGTGGCCTTATCAATGTAGGGAATGAGCAGCCAGCAGTATGCCTCCTTAATTTGGTCATCCACGGCCCTATTGAACCGAGCCAGGTTGTTGTCCGTCTCCCGGTTTTGGGCAGCGTCCAAATTGAGGTCTTCACTGTCCTCTTTGATAGATTTCCAAGCAAGGTAGCGCCGTACTGTCTGCTTAAGTGAAAGCATCAAATCCTGCTCCGGGGCTACAAATGCGACCATGTTCCGATAGATTCTGGGAGTAGTGCCTCGATTATTCAGAATATCAGCAACAGCGGTCATCGCCGAATTATTCGGATTAGAAGCCCTGTAAACATCTATAGGCCGAAGAACGACAAGGCGGACAGCTTGGTCATCTGGCACATCCAGTGAGGAAGACGGGCAAACATGGATACCGGCGAACGGCTGCTCCTTTTTTACGGCGCGGAGCCTGGTTTCAATCTCATAGTCCACATCAGAGGCCGCAACCTGAGTGGCACGATCCTCTACTGTCTTGCGGAGGGTGGGCCGTGTATCATACCAAAAGCGGTCGCCGGATGGATTTGTGTATAGATATGCCAGAGATGTTGTCAGTGTACTCAATGCGTCATTAAATACGGAGATGTTCTCACCGGGCTGAACCACACCCAAGCGAATACGAGAAGATTCTATACCGCGCACATTCTGGTCGCGGGAAGTAGGTGCTGACCCCAGCATAACAGTTCTGGCCACACGGCGCGAGGCCAGTTTTCCGCCGTACCGCTGGTTCGCCTGGTCCTTCTGATAGGGAATGGAGTTCCGGCCATCGACCTCCCGGTCAACGAGCGCATTCCAGCCCTCGGACAGATGCCGGGTCAGTTCATCGCGGACTGTGGGTACATCCATCGGGATGGAACCGGGCATGATCAGCAGTCCGGCATCACTGCCCATCCAAAGTTCATGGATGACCGCTGCCATCAGACGCAGGACACCACGGGTCCTCTGGAATCGCTCCAGCGTGGCCCAATCCTCATACAGACGGTCAAACACCTCCGGGTGGATCGGGTAGCAGGAAATCATTCGTTCCCGATACTCCACCTCGCGGGATTCCATCGGGAAATCTCCCTGGTTCTCGTTATACATCTGACTGAACTTCGCGCAGACCGCATCGCGGGCCTCCGGATCTTTGCAGTCCAGGAACAGTCTGCGGCGAACTACTTCAAAGCCCTCGTTTGCCGCTACTGGTTTCCAGATAGACTCCATACGTCCAAAGGTATGCTCGATGGCTTCCAGGGCAATTTTTCCCGCATCGCCGCCGATTTCGATATCGGACTCTGGGATAGAGGCCACCACAAGACTGTTTTGGCTGGCTCTCGCCGCTTCGGTCATTTCCTGGATGAAGGAGATGAAGTTGTCAAAGGTTCCGGCAGGCAGGCCGTGTGCGCCATACAGTTTCTTTGCATAGGCCACCAGCTCGTCCATCAGCACCAGGCAGGGACCGCAGGCGTCAAACAGGTTCTTCAGCGCCTCGGAGCCGGGAGACACGCCCTTTTTATCGGCCTCTTTTACATAGTCATAGAGTTTCGGATCACCTGCTGATTCTGCAAGCTGCGCTGCCATCTCACCCCACAGTGTGCTAATCGTAATACCGGGGAAATTCTGTGGCCTTTTGGTCTTGGTGGGGTCCAGTGCTGTGCCTACCAGGACGGCAACATTAGCCTTGGGGATGGATGCTACTCCAGCCCTATCCAGAACGGGCTTGATGTTCGGAATTTTCCCGATGGGAGTCCGGCCACGGAGCATATGGTAGAGTGCCAGCATACTGTGGGTCTTGCCGCCGCCAAAGGCCGTCTTTAACTGGATGACCGGCTCTCCGTCCTTGCCGGACACCCGCCGGAGGGCCTGCTCCAGCAAACCGGTCATGCCCTCGGTCACATAGGTGCGGGCAAAAAACTCTACAGGGTCCCGGTATTCGTAGGCGCCCTCGCCCCGTGCAACCTGGGCAATGTCGGCGGCAAACTCAGCGTTCTTATACCGGCCCTGGGCCACGTCCGGGTGGGGCTGGATCACATCCCGCCAGCAAGGAAGTCCGCTGATGGGTGTGGCATCCAGAATGCCCACCTTTTTCTTTGCGGTCACGGGGGCTGCCATTGGTGTCTCTGTTACGGCGGTGGAGCCGCTTGCCGAACCGTAACGCGCCTCCCGCAGCAATTTGCGAATCTCCTCGGTGGCCTCTGCGTCAAACGCTTCACACAGCCGGGACATGGTGTCCAGAGCCCGCCAGGTGTCATCATCGTTGAAATCCTGTCCCCCAAGGTGCGCCAGTTTATTCCGAACGCCCATCAACTCTTTTCCCCAGGTTCGGTAATCCAGCGACAGCTTTTTCCGAAACAGATCGTTCCACTTGCGGTCAAACAGCCGCAGACAGTTGGCAACGTCCAGTGAATCTACCAGAACCCCATAATCGCCACCGTCCGGGAGATCGCGTACCTGGTCGCTCAATGTCATCAGCACCTCTTGCCACCAGTTATCCCGATATTCCTGCCGAAGCTCCTGGGCCACATAGCCGGCCAGAAATGGATGTAATATGCGAAATGCCTGTTGTATTTTTAATGAATTATCAGCCATCGTCAAACCTCCCCGCAAGATATTTCTCCGCTTGTCCAAATCTCTATTTGTTCTGCGTTGCTCCATGCGGCAGACAGCTCCGCCGCCTTGCTCTGCACGTCTGGCCACGCAACAATGAGCGAGTTATAGGCATACGCCTCCGCTGCCCAGCCCCGGCGCTCCGCCAGAGTGAACAGCCGATAGGCCAGGGCCTTGGCCCGCTCCGGCTCGGATGTAAAAAACTCCTTTACGATTTTTGCCGCGCCCATCACGCCGTCCGTCTCCATTGCGCGGGTAAGCTGCTGGGTCAGCAGCCAAATTCCCTTGTCCTTGCTTATTTCCATTGGAATTTCCTCGCGGGTCAGCAGATGCACCACGCCCTTTTCAGAGTACAGCACGCCGTCTGCCCGGAGCTTGTCCACGCTGGTGTTCTTGGCCCGCGCCAGCACGTCCGCTTCGCCGAATTTGATGTCGTTGAACGCGCACTGTGTGTACAGCTCTACACAGAAACGGCTCTCCTTGTCCAGCTCCCCGTCCTGCTCGTTGAAGTAGAGGTCCAACTCCTGGTTGATGATCTGAAGGGCCGAGCGGACGCTCATGGGGGCGCCGTCCGCCTCCAGGACCTTGGAGTAGCGGGAGTAGACCCCCATGCCGGGGCCGATGGCCGACTGTGCCAGGTCTACGGGGGCAATGTTGCTGTCCTGGAGCTTTTGCAGGGCGGGCTTTAGTTCCCGTTTCAGGGTGTTGATAAAGTCCCGGCGGGTACACATGGGGGCGTCCGCAGGGCGCTTGCGGCAGACCAGGACGATAGAGGAGGCCAGGGCATTTGTATTCATGCTGACAGTACGGTAGGCTTGCTCTGTTCTAAGTGGCCACGTTCCAGTAATAGAAAACCCTGCTCGGATTATAGCAGACAACATAGTTTCCCAACCAGTGGAGGCCGTTTGATCATCGCTGGTTTCGCTTTGTTTATATGCGTAATAAATTGTGACAGGAATATCCTCTCGGGCATAAGTATAGAGTGTTTTGCAGGTATTAAACATTCCTGACTCGAAAAAATCACGCGCCTTTTCCATGCTCCCATCAAAACGATATGGCGCAACAATGAGTTCCTCGGTCTTGGGTACAAGCATTGTACGAAAGTGGTCTGGGAAAGATTCTTTCAAGCTGTGCCGCAACCATACATAGAAGAAGTCTGCAAGGTCAGCATATTTAATGTTGTCATAATAGGGCGGATCAGTGGAAATCATGATATTGCGCAAGCCAGAATCGGTTTGCGCATCATGTTGCAAAGTGATTCCGCTTTGTACGTTAGTAGGTAATGTGTAAAGGCACGAAGATATATATTCGATTATTTGGGAGAAACTTCCAACGGAATTGCCCATAACGTTTACTTCGGGATAATCCCATGTCATTGGAATCGCTTGTTTATTGAAACAATTCATGGCCTTTTCGTTTGTTACGGCCCAACGTGACACAGAGGTGGAAAAATCAGCGAGACGATCAACAGCAAACGATAGATAAATACTCACGGCCTTGGCATATTCTTCTGATCCGCCATCCTGAATCACTTGATTTTGAGCAGTAGCCACTAATTCGCTGAATGTGGTAAGTGCATTTAGTTGCCGATTTGTAAAAAGTTTGTACCATTCGTCCATGCCATAAGGAACACAAGTCCCACCAGAAATGCGACGAATTATATTACCACGGGGCACCCAATCAGGTGCAGGAACTTGTGCTACTTGGATGTGTTCATCAATTGGAGATAAATAGAGTTTTCCATGGGTATCTTCAGCAACAATAGCCAGCATTTCTGCTTTCATTTTTCCTTGCAAAGATTGCTCTTTGATGTAGTCAGATGTAGCAGCATTCCCACATATAATACACTTAAACTTGACTCCCTGCGCTGTTTTACCAGTTTCTGGTGCGTCATTTCCTGTCTGAACCTTATAACGTATTTTTTTGCCATCAATAACTGGTCGAATATATACCCCTCGTCCCTTTTTCTTAGCAAGGGTAAAATTTCTGGCGAGAGGCATTTCACAGCCACAGGCCGGGTTAGGGCACTTCACCGTCCTTGTCCAAATCCAAGCAATAACTGTATGTTCTTTCCCTCGTTCATCTTTCACCTTCGGATACAAATATCCGATGCGCTTGAATGCCTCCCGCTTCATCCACTCGCCGTAGTAGCGCACATCTTCCGCAAGGCCCGCCGCTCCGCTCCAGCCGCGACCATCGTCCAGGTCAGACTTTCCCGGATGAATGGGCGGCTGTCCGGAGAACTTGGGGGGTATCTCGATCATGGCCTTGTTGATCATCACCGCCACAGGGTTCAGGTCGTGGGCGTGGGCCTCCAGCCCCAGCCGTTGGGCCTCCAGCGGGATGGCCCCGCCCCCCGCAAAGGGGTCCAGCAGAGCGGGCGGGTTGCCGCCCGTGGACTTCATGATCTCGGCTTTTGCTTCTTCCAATATGTCTGCATTGTTAGAGTTCTTCCATGCTACAAGATTGCTGAGAATCTTAAACAGACGCTCCCGTTCAGTATTCTGATCTTCCTCTGTAGGGAACTGATCTGGATGGCTGGAGGGATCATCTACCAACGATGCCCAAATTACCGCACGGGCCGCAGTGAACGGTCGCCTTGCCCACCACAAATGTAACCCTCTTGGATGTGGCCCTATACCCGGCATTTTTTCATATGCCGCCTCTTTATTGATGGCCTCCAGGGGGAGGGCCACCTCGATCAGTTTCTTCACTCCCATTTTCTGCTCCTTCTCTATACTTTTCTTCGATGTACGAAAAGTATCTTGTCTGCCAGTTCATTTTTTCTTGAAGCCGTATATCACCTGTATATTCTGGAAGTCTTTCTGTCCGCTTCACAATCTCTCGACCAGATTTTATAATCTCTGCGCGGTCGTAAGCATCCATTCCAGCAACAGACAAATAATCAACAAAGCATTCAGTATCCTCGTCTGCTGATATACAAAAAAGTTCTTTAGGGAACATATCAAAATAGCTTTTATTGTTCTTTATAAATCGATTGACACAGTTGTCAACTATGATGCGCGGGAATCGTGCTTTATGGTTCTCCAAATCATATGCACGAACAAGAGCCTCTCCATATATAAACACATCATCAAAGTACATATTGCCAATGGTAATTCCACCCCGAATGAGTAACCCCCGTTTCATTGCCTCTGTCTGAAAAAATACAGAAAAATTCAGCGCATCAACTATATCAAAAAGTGTTATTTCATCGTCAAATTCGCGGATGTGCTTTCGGAACGCAATCACAAGGTTATCTGAGAATATCCGAGCTTTCATCTCGGTATAGTTTGCGGCCTCCAACTGTGAAACGACTGATATTGCAGAGTGGTACAGTTCATAAAAGGTTTGCAACATTCTATTTTCATCTTTAAGCATTGCATCTTTGGTGCCAAGAAAGTCAATGTATAGAACAACATACTTTTGAAGTTTGGGAGGGCTTTCGCTCATGTGGTTATCATCTGCACTCATATACTATTTCTGCACCTCCTACTAAATCCATGATGTCATAATTCACACTGGTGGCAGCAAAGTCAGGCTGCTTATGAAAAGGTTTCTTTAAGTAGACCGTGTGGGTGGTTTCTCCATCCACCTCCACAATTGCCAAAATGAACTGTTCCGGCTCGTTCAACGCAGTTAGAATCTCATTCTTAGTGACGGTCACACTGATTGCGCCCTTGGCCCTGCCTTTGACCTCGATGAAGCGGAGCGTGGTCCCATCCGCATCCCGCAACTCGGCAGGAATTTTGGATTCGATATCATAACCCTTATTTTGTGCGCTCACGTCAGCGGGGGCAAAGCCAAGGGACTTCTCAATGTCCATCACCGCTTTCATGGCGGCAAGTTCAATTCTGCGCCGCGCCGCCGCGTCCGCGCCGAACAGCGCCGGACGGCCCATCAACTTGTCCAGCAGACCTCGTGGGATAACCACCGCGCCGCCTACGATCACAGGAGGCAGGGCGGAGATGTGTTTCTCCTGCTCCAGTTCGGCCAGCCGCTTCTGCATCCGGGCTTGCAGATCGTCAGCGCGGCGGGCTGCCATATCAGAATTCAACTTGGCGTTGACCTTGCCTGCGGCCTCCTTTGTTTTCAACTCGCCCGCCCGGAAGTCCCAAAACTGAATCTCAGCGGTCAGTCGATCCTTCACTGCCTTGACAGTCTTGTCCACCCGCTTCGTGGTACGCTGGCGCACCTCAGACACATGGGCCGGGACGATCTCAGAAATGGCGTAGCTGGTGGCGGTGTCCTCCACATTTTCTGTGAGCCATTTCTGGCTTTCCAGGAAAGAGCGGATCACCGGTTGTTCCTCCTCCGTTGCCCCATGGTAATCCAGATAAGGCGCATACCCCGCATTGGCGGCGGAGCCGTCCTTCTTCAACTCTACAAAATGGAGATTTTTTGATACCACACGTTTACTGCCGCTGGGGAGGATGATTCCATCCTGTACAGAGTCCTCCACATAGAACAGAAGTCTGGCCTCAGAAGAATAGTCGTTATCATCTACAAATACCGCACCGCGTTTCAGCACATCCATGTTCCGCTCCCGGACGAGGTCAATGGTTGCTTCCAAAAGCGGGTGGCCCGGAGCAATCAAATCGGCCTGGGGTTTCCCTTGCACATTGCAGAAGGACTTGTCGAAACAGATGCGCTCATAGCGATCCAGAACCGGGGTGCCGGTACCGATTTGCATATCCCGGCTACGGACGGCAAACGGTACGGAGGTAATCTCATAGCGGGCCTTTTCACGCTGACGGACTCTGCCGCCCACGCTTTGGAACGCCTCTAGGAAAAAGGATTCGATGAAGTAGGGCTGGAGCCGATGGGCCTCCATGCGCTCCATATCCTCTCGAATAGCCATGACCTGCCGGACATCCATCGCGTCCGGGGTTAGGGCCTGTTCGTCCAGAAGCTGCTGTAGTGCTTTCCTGTCCAGAGAATGGTCTACCACCTCAAAGAGCCGCCGCCGAACATCCTCTTGATTGTTGTAACGAACCGCCTCAATCAGTAGCTCCCGGAGCGACTTGTTGTCAAAGGACAGCTTGCCAAGGACATCAAAAACCTTGCCCTTCAACGCCTCCCGCTCCTGCTCCAGCTTTTCCAGTAAGCGCCCATACACCATGCCCTCGCGGGTTTCTTTGGATACCAAATTCCACAGATGGCAGACTTCTGTCTGGCCGATACGATGAATCCGCCCAAACCGTTGCTCCAGCCGATTGGGATTCCAAGGCAGATCGTAGTTGACCATGAGGTGCGCCCGTTGCAGGTTGATACCTTCGCCTGCGGCATCGGTGGCGATGAGAATGCGGACCTCCTTGTCCTGCTTGAAGCGCTCCTCGACCTTGCGCCGTTCATCTCGGAGCAGACCGCCGTGAATCGTTACGACAGCATCTTCACTGCCCAATAGGGATGAGATTTTGCTTTGAAGATAGCGGAGCGTATCCCTGTGTTCGGTAAAGATGATCAGCTTTTCCCGTTCGCCCTCGGCTCCGAACATACTGTCATTATCCTGGAGCAGCTTGGACAACTCGCTCCACTTGCGGTCCTCGCCGCTCTGACGCACATCGTTCGCCATGCGCTCCAATTTTTTCAGAGTGGTGATTTCGGCCTCCAGCTCTGTAATCGTTCGTGCTGCGGTGGCCTGGTCAACGACCTTCTCCTCCTCGTCCTCCAACTCAGCCGAAGGAAGATCGTCATCATCAAAGTCATCATAGTACACGGAGGAATACTCCGCGCCTCGGCGCCCCAGCCGCTCTTCGGCAAGACGACCCTCCAACCGCTCTCTGCGCCGTTTCAACGATTGGTAAATTGCCTCTGGCGAGGATGCCAATCGCCGTTGCAAAATGGTCAAGGCAAAGCCCACTGTATTTTTGCGATCCTTTTCCAGGTTGTCCGCTCGGTTAAACTCTTCCTGGACATAATCCGTCACAGCATTATACAGAGCGGCCTCACGGTCAGATAAATCGTAGTTAACCGTGTATGCCCGCCGCTCCGGGAACAGTGGAGTCCCGTCAAACTTCAGTAGGTCCTCTTTGACCAGGCGGCGCATCACATCTGTTACATCTACGGCCTGTGTTCCGCTACGGGCTACCCCCTCGAAACGGTCCTGATCGATTAGGGACATGAAAAGCTGGAAGTCCTCTTCCTTGCCGTTGTGAGGTGTTGCGGTCAGAAGCAGGAAATGATTTGTAATAGATGACAGCAAGCGTCCAACCTGAAAACGCTTCGTGTACTTCACTTCTCCGCCCCATACGGTGGCGGACATTTTGTGGGCCTCATCGCAGACGATTAGGTCCCACGATGTGATTTTCAGCTTTGCCTGGATATCCTCGTTGCGGGCCAGTTTATCCAAGCGCACGATACATAGATTGTTCTCCAAGAACACGTTGCCGGAAACCGCTGATTCGAAACGATCATTGGTCAGTATTTCAAAACGAAGGCCGAATTTCCGGTAAAGCTCATCCTGCCACTGCTCGGCCAGATTTCCTGGCGACACGATGAGGCACCGCTTCAGCGCACCGCGAATCATCAGTTCTTTGATGAACAGGCCCGTCATGATGGTTTTGCCTGCACCGGGGTCATCCGCTAAAATGTACCGAAGCGGCAGACGAGGCAGCATTTCCTGGTAGACGGCAGAAATCTGATGTGGGAGCGGTTCGACCACTGAAGTATGTACCGCAAGATAGGGGTCGAAAATGTGAGCCAGGTTAATTCGATAGGCTTCGGAGGCCAGACGCATCAAACCGGCATCCGCATCGAAGCTCCAGGGAAGGCTCCCCTCAACCACACTGAGTCCAACCTCGTCTTCCCGGAAAAGGACCTGCTCTGAAACATTACCATCAGTGGTTCTATATGTAACAGTCAAAGCGTTTGATCCATGCCATTTGACTGCAACAATCTGAACCGCTGAACTGTTACCAGCTATTCCAGATACGCTTGCGCCTACGGTGACATCTTCAAGGATTGCCATAGACATCCCTCCATTTCTTGTAGACACATCTCACCAGTATTAAATTCTACCACAAATTTCGCCAAAATTCCAGATACCGCCGGGAATAAAAGTCACTTATTTGCCGCTGACATATAGCGTAGACTTAAAAAATCCACTGCTGCTACAAAATTTTAACTGGCACCCCATGCCCCCTGGCGTACTCCACCGTGTTCCTCGTCCCCCCATACCCTCCGCTGTAAACGGCAATGACCCGCGCCGAATGATCTATCATCCACTCGTTGCGCCGCTGAAAGCAGCCCCGGCTGTAGCTGGGGCAAATGAACCGCACCAGATCGGCCCGCGCCACAACCCACCGATACTTCTCCTGCCAATCCCGGCTCCAGCGGTTCTCAAACCCTCGATAAGGGCTGGCGCAGATCAGCCGGATTACTGCGCCCTCATCTCGGAGAGTCAGCACTTCCACCGCTGCCCAAAGGTCCACACCCCTCGCCATTCCTGAAATAAATGTTTGAAATCCGTCAGCAATCGCTGTGCAGATTTCTTTTTTTAGTGCCTCCACGACCACTGGCTCCGGCTGTTCCAACTTTTCCGGCCTGTGTCCAGTAAAGCAGCACCGATGCTGCCGCAGTTCTCGTTCCGTCATTTTACCGCCCTCCTGTGATGGCTGATACAGTTTAATATAACGGTATATGCCGTACAAGTCAACTGTATAAAACCATTTAAGTGAACGGTAAAATATTGACCAGAGGGAGGTGGCATTATGGACACACATTCCAGGCTGCGGCAGTTAATGGCGGAGCGGGGCTGGACGGCTTATCGGTTGGCGAAAGAAAGCGGCCTCTCCGAGTCCACGCTTGCGAACATCTTTAAGCGGAACACTGTTCCCTCCATTTCAACTCTGGAGTCCGTATGTTCCGCCTTCGGCATCTCCTTGGCCCAGTTCTTCGCCGAGAGCGAGATGGTGGAATTGACTCCAGAACTGAAAGAACTGTTTGACAATTGGGTGTCGCTCACCCCGGAGCAGAAACAAGCGGCGCTGCATATGATCCGGGCGATGAATGCAAAATAATCAAGCTGGGAAGCCTGCGGGACTTCCCAGCGTTTGCATTCCCCGAAAAATATCAAAAAAAGACACATTCCCACTCTTGACAAAGTTGCATAGGCTGTGCTATACTTTTATTCGCAAGTTAGCGTACACGCTTTCTTGCCGTATTCACCGAGTGTTGAAAATGAAGGGCCGAGTACAGTCGAGAGCAGTCAAATGAGAGACGCAAGCCGCTATGAGGCGAAAGTGCAGTCTGAAAAGTGACAAGATATGACGAAGGATGGCCTAATTGAAAAGAAAAGGTGAAACCATTATGAACGCACAGTATCAGAATTTCGGAGAGTTTATCCAGCGGAAACGTGTGGAAAAGCAAATCCCCCTCCGCAAGATGGCGGAGCGTATCGGCATCTCTGCGCCCTATTTGAGCGACATCGAGAAGGATCGGCGCAACCCGCCTGAAATGGACAAGCTGGAACTTATCTCCCAGGTTCTCCTCCTGTCGGAAGACGAAAAATCTACTATGCTTGACTTGGCAGGCAGAAAGCGTAATTCCGTGGCGCCGGACCTCCCTGGCTACATCATGGAGCGGGAGTATGTGTCGGCCGCTCTCCGCACCGCCCGTGACCTGGATGCGGGAGAGGAAGAGTGGATGAAGTTTGTTGCCGAGCTGAAGAAGCGGAAGGGGTAAAAGCAATTTATGTACACGCCCTCGTACAGGACCCAGAAGAACGGAGTCCCCGTTCTGAGAAAAGAAGAAATCGACACAATCGGAGAAGAGTATGTACGGGACTTCCAGCCAGAGGTTCTGAGAAACCCAGCGCCCGTAGACATAGAGGGCTTTATCGAGTGCTACCTTGGAATGACTACGGACTACCAGTATCTTTCCCACAACGGCATCTATCTAGGTATGACGGTGTTCAATGATACGGACAGGGTGATCGTGTGGTCGCCTGAGACTAACCGGGCTGAGTATATTAGCGCAAAGGCCCGAACCGTCATTGTGGACAACAGCCTCTTGGAAGAGAGCCAGAAACATCGGTATCGGTTCACCCTTGGGCATGAAGGAGGACATGACATTTTCCACTCGGCCTTCTTCCGATACGACCCAGACCAGATGTCGTTCTTTGGCTCAACGATGGCCCCTATGATTCAGTGCCGCCGTGACAACACGAAAATGAGCAAGACGAATTCCAGGAGCTGGAACGACCACGACCGCATGGAGTTCCAGGCCAATCGGTTCTCATCGGCCATTCTCATGCCAAAGTCCGCCGTAGAGTTGGTGGCGCAGCGGCACAGGAAGGAACGGAGCCTGGTTCGCAGCATTGCCATCGTACATGATGTGGTCGATACCTTCGATGTTTCCTTGGAGGCCGCAACTTATCGGCTGAAGGAATTGGGGATCGTAGGTAAAGACTTCTCCGTCCCCTATGCTGGAATAGACTTTATCGAGGTCTATGCGGACGAACTGGAGAGAGTCAACGATGCATCAGCCTTTGGGCTTTGACCCTGTTATAAGCGGGGATGACTTCCCCGCTTATAATTTTACCCAAATCGTTCGCAATTTAGCGTTCAAGCGTACAATCTGAAAGGAGCCTCTGAAATGAATAGACTGCGGGAAATGTGCCACCACCTCCACTGCCCTTGGTGCGGGAAGGGTGAGACCCTTGCCGATGGACGCGCAAAGGTCACAATCTCTGTCCAGTGTAAGAAGTGCGGAAACACATATCTTGCCGACTTGGACAAACTGATAACCGAGAAAGCAAAACCACAGCGGCGCAAAGGCCGCACAGCATAACTGTTGCTGACTGACCACTGGGGCCGAATGCCACCACTAAGGCCGGAGCAATGCAGGTATTACCATACCTGCGCTGCTCCGGCCTTTTTGTTTTTTAACGCGAATCGTTATATACAGCAATAAGGTCAAAACGGCTCTGGCCGTTGAGATAACAAAATACCGTAGCCTGTGTGCGCACACGGGCGAGGATGCTATAATCGCCGACCCTCCCTACCGGGAGAGGCGTTATCAGCACCCTTGATCCTGTGCGCCCATTTTGGCTGTGCATGGTCCGGGGCTGATACGCTTCGGCCATTTTTGTGTCCCCGCCCTGCTGCCCCAGGCGGAAAGGACACCAAAATGAAGAAATCAGGAAAAACCACCGCCAAGGCCAATCCAGCAGTCAAGGCCACCTACCAAGATACCGCATTCAATAAGGCGGTCAGTGACATCCCCGCCCACACGCCAGAGTTCAAGACCTATGTGGAGCAGACTTCCGCCATCATGGATGAGCTGCCCGGTAAGTTCGGAGCAACCCTGGCCTACCACATGGACAAGCTCCGCCTGACTAACGAGGCTCTGGCTGGTCTGTGCCTCATCAACGAGGACACGATCCGCAAATATCGGAACGGCTCCAATAAATCGAAGCCCAACATCCAGACCGTTGTCGCGCTGTGTGTGGGCCTCCAGCTTCCCCTGCCGTTCAGCCTCGATTTGGTACATAAGGCCGGACACACCTTTGCCGGTGAACCGAACGATATTGCCTACCTGACGATTCTCTCGACTATGACGGGGTGCAGTATCTACGACTGCAACGCACTGCTCCGCAACACAGGAGTCCCCCCGCTGGCAAAAGAAAAATAAAAAGTTTCCCGGCTACCGGGTTTTCAAAGTCCGGCTGCTCACCCCTTGGAATAGGTCGCTTTTCAAAATTCTGCCCCGCTCAAAGCCTTGAAAATCGGCCCATTTTCGGGTTCTCAACATCCGGGGCAAACGGGGTCTGGACGGCTATTATTAGGGCCATGAGGTGGCCACTCATACAGCCACCGCCCGCCTGACCGGGTGGCGGCGGCAGGAAACATCAACCGAACGGGATGCTCCCGAATGACAGAAAGGATAGACACCATGCAGAAAGTTTTCATCTGTTCCCCCTACCGCGGGGACATCGAACACAACATCGAGGTCGCCAGGTACGCTGGCCACATCGCCGCTGTGACCGGCTATGTCCCCGTCATCCCCCATCTGCTCTACCCGCAGTTCCTGGATGACAACAGCCCCGATGAGCGCATCCTCGGCATCCAGCTTGGGGCCGAGCTGCTGAAGGTCAGCGACATGATGTGGCTCATCGGAACCAAAATCACCAAGGGTATGAAGTACGAGCTGGAGATCGCCAAGAAGATGCGCATCCCCATCCGCTGCTACGATGAGAAGCTCAACCGCATCACCCCGGACACGCTTTCCATCGATGACCGGGTGGATGCCGAGTTCCTCGCCGAGCTGAAGGGTGCGAACATTGTCTGAAGAAAGGATGCCACAAATGGATAAAAAAGTCTACAGCCAACTGGCTGAAGGCTTCGAGCTGCTGGCGGCAGGCTACCGCTCCCTGGCTGAACAGGGAGCGGAGGCCACCCCCGAAGCGGCCCCGGAGCCGACCAAGAAGATCACCATCGAGCAGGTCCGCGCCGTCATGTCCGCCAAGAGCGATGAGGGCAAGACCGCCCAGGTCAAGGCCCTGTTGATGAAGTATGACGCTGGCAAGCTGTCTGGCGTCAAGCCGGAGGACTACGCCGACCTCCTCCAAGAAGTGGAGGCGCTCTGATGCCTTCCACTCATGCGAGATTTTCCCCTTCGGCAGCGAACCGCCGCCTGCACTGCCCTCCCTCCTTGATGCTGGAGGAGCAGTTCCAGGATGAGGAGAGCGCCTACGCCGCCGAGGGCACCGCTGGCCACGCAATGGCCGAACATCTCATCAAGAAGTACCTCAAGCAGCGCACCCGCCGCCCCGTGTCCGACTACTACTCGGACGAGCTTCTGGAGGCTGTGGACGAGTACGTTTCCTTCGTCCAGGGCGAGATCGAGGACGCGCAGCGGGTCTGCAAGGACCCCGTCTTCACCGTAGAGCAGAGGGTCGATGCCTCCGAGTATGTGGAGGGCTGTTTCGGCACCGCCGACATGGTCATCGTGACCGACTCCTACGTCCACATTATTGACCTCAAGCTGGGCCGTGGTGTCCAGGTGGATGCCGAGCGCAACCCCCAGCTTATGATCTACGGCCTGGGTGTTCTCAGCAAGGCCGAGCTGCTCTACGACCCCAAGGTGGCGCGGTTGACCATCTTCCAGCCTCGGCTCTGCCACTGCTCCACCTGGGAGATCACCCCGGAGGAGCTGAAGAAGTGGGGCGAGGAGGTCCTCCGCCCCACCGGGGCCATGGCCCTCATGGGGGCCGGGGAGTTCGCCGCTGGCTCCTGGTGCCGGTTCTGCAAGGCCCGAAACCAGTGCCGAGCCAGGGCCGAGGAGTTCCTCAAGCTGGCCCAGATGGAGTTCCGCCAGCCTGCCCTGCTGGACGATGAGGAGGTCGCCGAAGTCCTCCGCCGCTCGGACGAGCTGGCGAAGTGGGCGGCAGACGTGTATGCCTTCGCCCAGGACGAGGCCATCATCCACGGAAAGCAGTGGCCTGGATACAAGCTGGTAGAGGGCCGCAGCGTCAGAAAGTACAGCAGCGAGGACGAGGTGGCGGCAGCGGCCCAGGCCAGCGGCTACACCGACATTTTCAAGAAGTCCCTCATCGGGATCGGCGACATGGAGCGGCTCATGGGCAAGGAAGAGTTCAACCGCATCCTCGGCCCCTATGTGTATAAGCCCCAAAGCAAGCTGACCCTCGTTCCCCAATCCGACAAACGACAAGAAGTCACCAAGGACACCGCATCTGCGGAATTTCAGGAGGTATAAGTTATGTCTGCTATCAATCCGACCAAGGTCATCATTCCCTGCCGCATCAGCTACGCCCACTTGTTCGAGCCGACCAGCGTGAACGGCTCCGACCCCAAGTACGGCCTTTCAGCAATTGTGTCCAAGAAGGACACCAAGACCCTCACCGCCATCAAGAACGCCATCGAGCAGGCCAAGAAGGACTCGGTGGGCAAGTGGGGCGGCAAGATTCCCCCCAACCTCAAGACCCCGCTCCGGGATGGCGACACCGACCGGCCCGATGACGAGGCGTATGCTGGGTGCTTCTTCCTCAACGCCAACAGCCGTCAGGCTCCCCAGGTGGTGGACCGCAAGGTGCAGCCCATCATCGACCAGAGCGAGGTGTACAGCGGCTGCTACTGCAATGTCAGCGTCACCTTCTACGGCTACAACAGCAATGGCAACCGCGGCATCGCCGCTGGCCTGGGCAATGTCCAGTTTGTGAAGGACGGCGAGGCCCTGGGTGGCCGCACCAAAGCCTCTGACGATTTCGAGGCGATGGCTGACGAGGACGAGGATTTCCTCTCCTGACAAACACACGACTCGGCGGGAGGGGTGGAGAGCCTCCACCCCTCTTTGCCTTATCTGGAGGCAGCTATGAGCTTATTGGCAATCGACATCGAGACCTTTTCTGATGTGGACCTTCCGAAGTGCGGAGTCTACGCCTACACAGATTCCCCGCTGTTTCAAATCCTCCTCTTTGCCTATGCCTTTGACGATGAACCTACCCAGGTGGTCGATCTGGCCTGCGGGGAGCAGCTCCCGGACCGGGTGCTGAAAGCACTGGAGGATGTGACCGTCACCAAGACGGCTTTCAACGCCGCGTTCGAGCGGACGTGTATCTCCCGCCACTTGGGGCGGCAGCTCTCCCCGGTGTCCTGGCAGTGTACCGCCGTCCAATCCGCGATGCTGGCCCTTCCCCTCACCCTGGACGGGGTGGGCGAGGTGCTGAACATCAAGCGGAAAAAGCTGAAGGAAGGTGTGGCTCTGTTCCGCTACTTCTCCATGCCCTGCAAGCCCACCAAGGCCAACGGGGGGCGGACCCGCAACCGCCCGGAGGATGCCCCGGAGTCGTGGGAACGGTTCAAAGCCTACTGTATCCGTGATGTGGACGCCGAGCGGGAGATCAGGGAAAAGCTCCGCAACTACCCCATCCCGGCCAGCGAGATGGAACTGTACCGGTTGGATCAGGAAATCAACGACCGGGGCATCATGGTCGACCAGCAGCTTGCGGCCCAAGCTGTACGCTGCGATGCAGAGTTCAAGGAACGGGCCACCGCCCAAGCCCAGCGGCTCACCGGCCTTGCCAATCCCAACTCACTGGCGCAGATCAAGGGCTGGCTGGCGGAGGGGGGCATCGAGGTGGACAGCCTCGACAAAAAGGCCATCAAGAGCCTTCTCCCCCAGGCCACCGGCGAGATGCTGGAGATGCTGGAGTTGCGGCTCCTGTTGGGGAAAACTTCTGTAAAGAAATACGAGGCCATCCAGCGGTCGGTCTGCTCGGATGGGCGCGTCCACGGACTGCTCCAGTTCTATGGCGCCAACCGCACAGGCCGCTGGGCCGGGAGGCTGGTGCAGGTGCAAAACCTCCCCCAGAACCACATCCCCGACCTGGCGCTAGCCCGGAGCCTGGTCAAACGGGGCGAGTTCGACCAGGTGGAGATGCTCTACGACTCCACCCCCGGAGTCCTCTCGGAGCTGATCCGCACCGCCTTCGTCCCCAAGCCTGGGTGCCGCTTCATTGTTGCTGACTTCGCCGCAATCGAGGCGAGGGTGCTGGCCTGGTTCTCTGGGGAGCAGTGGCGGCTGGACACCTTCCAGCAGGGCGGCGACATCTACTGCGCATCGGCCTCCAAGATGTTCCATGTCCTGGTAGAGAAGCATGGGCAGAACGCCCATCTCCGGCAGAAGGGCAAAATCGCGGAACTGGCCCTTGGCTATGGCGGCAGCGTGGGTGCGCTCACCTCCATGGGCGCTTTGGACATGGGGCTGGCCGAGGAGGAGCTTCAGCCGCTGGTGGACCAGTGGCGCGGTGCCAATCCCCACATCGTGAAGTTCTGGTGGGATGTGGATGCCGCTGCGGTGAAGGCGTTCCGGGCCAAGACGGAGGTGCGCCTTGGTTCGCTGTGTTTCTCCTGCCGCTCCGGGATGCTGTTTATCACCCTCCCCTCCGGGCGGCGGCTCTCCTATGTCAAGCCCCGGATGCTTCCTAACCGTTTCGGTCGGGAGAGCCTTACCTATGAGGGTGTGGGAGAAAACAAAAAGTGGTCACGCATCGAGACCTACGGGCCGAAGCTGACCGAGAACATCGTCCAAGCTACCGCCCGTGACCTACTAGCCCTGGCCATGCTCCGGCTGCGGAACGCTGGCTTTGAGATCGTCATGCATATACACGATGAGGCCGTGGTGGAGGTGCCGGATGGTGTCTCCTCCGTGGATGAGATTTGCCGCATTATGTCCGAGGCTCCGGCCTGGGCCGCTGGCCTTCCTCTCCGGGCGGACGGTTATGAGTGCGAGTTCTATAAGAAAGACTGAGGTGTTTTGATATGGATGAACTTGTGAAAATCAACTACAGCGGCGGTGACCGCCCCACCGTCAGCGGTCGGGAGCTGCACCAGGCTTTGCAGATTGGCACTAAATACGCCGACTGGTTCAAGCGTATGTGTGACTATGGTTTTGCCGAAGGCATCGACTTCACAACTTGCTTCTCAAATTTGGGAAGCGAGATGCATGGAGGTCAGAACAAGGTAGACCACCAGCTCACCATCAATATGGCGAAGGAGCTGTGCATGATCCAGCGCAGCGACATCGGGAAGCGGGTGCGGCAGTATTTCCTCCAAGTGGAGGCCGCATGGAACAGCCCGGACGCGATTATGGCGCGGGCCTTGCAGTTCGCCAATGACCGTCTGGCGCTGCTGACCCGGCAGAACACCGAGCTGACCGGCACCATCGCCGTCCAGAGCCAGCAGATCGCGGAGCTGCGGCCCAAGGCCAGCTACTACGACCTGGTGCTGAACTGCAAGGACCTCATTTCCACCTCCGCCATCGCCAAGGACTATGGCAAGTCAGCGGTCTGGATGAACCGCTGGCTCCATGAGAAGGGTGTGCAGTTCAAGCAGGGCGACATCTGGCTCCTCTACCAGAGGTACGCTGAGAAGGGCTATACCAGCACCAAAACCCACAGCTATTTCGGCACCGATGGAGAGCCGCACACCAAAGTGCATACCTACTGGACGCAGAAGGGCCGTCTGTTCATCTACGGCCTGATGAAGGAGGACGGCATCCTGCCGCTGATCGAGAAAGGGGCTTGATTATGGGTATCAGCAGATACAACTCCGAGGGGTACGCAGACCCCACCGCATACGAGGCCATCCGCA
>ERZ779631.156-NODE-156-length-26098-cov-7.071113_pt1 | contig 26098 bp, 22 predicted proteins | sample MGYA00514193_ERZ779631 | MGnify/ENA primary metagenome ERZ779631 (study PRJEB29562, sample SAMEA4376710) | mouse gut metagenome | isolation source: Cecum | study: EMG produced TPA metagenomics assembly of the A DSS colitis mouse model was used to assess the...
GCCACTTTCTCTTCCTGCGGCTTTGTCTGCAATACCGTCAACGTATCGGATATCATCTTATACATATCTTCATTACTCTGGTTCCCCTTATAAATCTGATGAAATACACAGCCGTCTTTAATAAAAAGAACCCTTTCTGCATGGCTCGCCGCTTGAACTGAGTGCGTTACCATAAGGATTGTCTGACCTTCCTTATTTACCTCTCCGAACAGCTTCAACAGTTTGCCAGCCGCACGAGAGTCAAGCGCTCCGGTAGGTTCGTCCGCCAGAATGATATCCGGCTGCGTGATCAGTGCACGACAGGCAGCAGCGCGCTGCTTCTGACCACCCGACACTTCATACGGGTATTTATCCAGAATATCCGCAATTTCCAGTTTCTTCGCCAGCGGCCGCAATTTCTCTTCCATCCCCTTGTAATCCGCTCCCGCCAACACAAGCGGCAGGTAAATATTGTCTCTTAATGACAAGGTATCCAACAGATTGAAATCCTGAAATACGAATCCTAAATGTTCTCTCCTGAATGCGCAGATATCTCTGTGTTTAATTTCCGATAAATCTCTGCCGTTTAAAAGAATCTGTCCGCTTGTCGCTTTGTCCAAAGAAGCCAGAATATTGAGAAGCGTCGTCTTGCCGGAACCGGATTCTCCCATAACCGCCACGTACTCGCCCTCCTCCACGGAGAAGTTCACATCACTAAGCGCCTGCACTTTAACCGCTCCAAACCTTGTGGTATATACTTTCTTTACATTTTTTACTTCCAACAACGACATATCGTGTCTTACCTCCTGTCTGCATCCGATATGCTTTCCCCTTTCTATGAGAAAAGTATATCCGCGAGATACTTATTTATTGTCCCCACATCTTTAGGATCATTATAAAAAAAGAAGAAATGCTCTGCCATGCATCAGGCTTACATTTCCTCTCCGTAATCTTACATTATTGTCACATACGATCCCGCTTACAGACTCCGCCCTCATATATTCTCTGTCTCAGATTGCGCAAATCCCAAAATGACTTTCGTCCCTTCCTGCGGTTTCGAATGCACCGTAATCGTATGCGCCATCCGCTCCATAATCTGATTGCACAAATATAATCCGAGTCCCGTTGCTTTCTTGTCAATCCGTCCGTTATATCCTGTAAACCCTCTCTCGAAAATCCGCGGAAGGTCACTCTCCCTGATGCCGATTCCCGTATCTTCAATGACCAGATAAGACACTTTACCCTGTTTCCTGTTGCCTGCCTCATCCGCCCCGTAAATTGCAATGCCGCCTTGTTTTGTATATTTCAGCGCATTCGAGAATATCTGTTCCACCACAAAACCAAGCCACTTCTCATCCGTCACCGCACGGATTTCAAATTCTTCCATCTGAAAAGAAAGGCCGCTTCGCAGGAAAAGAACCGAATACTTGCGCACCGCCTGCTTCACAATCTCACGCACATCATGTTCCGTAAACAGAAAATCCGAGGAAGGATTGTCCAGTCTGGCAAAATAGAGCGCCATCTGTGCATACTGCTCAATTTTAAAAAGTTCCTCCGTCTCTCTTTGTCTGTCGTCTTCACTTTGAAGAAGCAGTCTGAGTGCTGCAATCGGCGTCTTAATCTGATGTGTCCACATCGTATAATAATCCGTCATGTCTTTCTGTTTCTCGTCATACCTTGTCACAAACTTTCTCTTCTCCTGCTCCTCCTCTGTTAACAACTGACGATATAACTTTTCCGGCAGTTCTTTTGCCTCCGGCAAATCACTCGTCCGGTCTTCTTCCTTTTGCAATGCAAGAAAAAGCGCATGGCATCTAGCACGGTAACCGACATAATCTGCAACAACCACCAAAATCCCGAAGAACAACGTAAGTTCCACCGCATAGAACATATTTCCTACCGTCCGCCTATAATCATAGAGCGCAGCTATTACATAAAACACCGTTATAATTAATAAATAGAAACAAAGCAGCTTATATCTGTCCCGCACATATGCCCGGCGTATCTGCCTGTCCATCTCACTTTTACTCATCATCGATTCATATTCTCCTTCGCCGCCAGCTGATATCCGATGCCCTTCTTGGTCACGATAAAATCATGAATACCCGTCTCCTCCAGCTTCTTCCTAAGACGGTTCATATTCACGGTCAGCGTATTGTCATCCACAAAGCATTCATCATCCCACAGCTTCTTCATAATCTTTTCACGACTAACCGTATTGCCGGCATGCTCAAAGAGAAGCTGCATAATCCGAAATTCATTTTTGGACAACTCAAGCTTAGTTCCCGAATAGAGAATACTCATATCCATCAGGTTCAAAATCACATTCGCGTACTCCATCACCGACGACTGCTGCCCAAAAGAATAAGTCCGCCGCAATATTGCCTGCACCTTGGCAAGCAGTACCTCCAAGTCAAAGGGCTTCGTGATAAAGTCGTCACCGCCCATATTCATCGCCATAACAATATTCATATTATCGGACGCGGAAGAAATAAACACCACCGGAACCTGTGAGATTTTCCGTATTTCACCACACCAGTAATAGCCGTTATAGAATGGAAGTCCGATGTCCAAAAGAACCAGCTGCGGTTCAAAAGAAATAAACTGCGTCAGGATATTCTCAAAGTCTTTCGCGCAGACCGTCTCATATCCCCATCTGTCCAAATATTTTCCAATCTGCTCCGATATCGTACTGTCATCTTCAACAATGAATATTTTATACATCTCAATCTCTGTCCTTTTATCAATACATTTCCGTCTATATTCCAAAACTGCTGGCATCAAGCAAATTTGTACAGCACAAATTTGCGATAACTGCACATCAGTGTGATTGGTCACATCTCTTTTATTTTTATTATAAAGAAAAGCACGGGGTGTTTCAACAGAAAACAGTCCCATGCCTTTATAACATTTTTATATTTTTATATTTTTATATTTTGCATTTTGCATTTTTAATATTTATTTCACTTAGAACAAGTCAATTTATCCTCGCGGATGCGCTTTCGCATATACTTCCCGTATATGGCTGTGATTTAAGTTCGCGTAAATCTGCGTGGTGGATATATCGGAGTGTCCAAGCATCTCCTGTACGCTCCGCAGGTCTGCGCCGTTCTCCACCAGATGCGCCGCAAAGGAATGCCTGAGTGTGTGCGGCGTGATATCGGCTTTGATATCCGCCTTCTTCGCATAAAACTTGATCAGCTTCCAGAAGCCCTGTCTGCTCATCGGCTGACCCGAACAATTAGCAAAAAGTACATCAGACGATTTATTCTCCAACATCTCGTCGCGCGTCCCATCCAGATATCTGGCTAAAGCGTTCTTTGCCTCCATACCGAACGGAATGATGCGTTCTTTATTGCGGTCCCTGCACAAAATAAAATTCATTTGCATATTGACGTCCGAAATCTTAAGCGTGATCAGTTCCGTCACCCTGATTCCTGTCGCATACAATAATTCCAGCATCGCTTTATCACGCACCTCTTTGGGCGAATCGCCGGAGGGCTGTTCCAAAAGTCTTACCACTTCATCCGGAGACATGATTTCGGGAATCTTCTTTTCAATCTTCGGGGCTTTCAACGGTTCGGAAAGATCCTCCCCAACAATGCCCTCCTGTACCATATAATGATAAAATGCTTTTAAAGACGCTATATTTCTTGAAACCGTAGCAGCCGCAAACTTATTGTCTTCCAAATATTTCACATAATCTTCCAAATCCGGTTCCGATATTGCAGCCGTCTCATGAACACCTCGATCAGCCATAAAATGTTGCACTTTCTCAAGATCCCTCTTATATGACATCTCGGTATTTGCAGAAGTATTCTTCACATTATGTAAATATGCTATGAATGCTTTAATCTCTTTTTCCATGTAGCCGGAAACCCCTCTCTGAGTGACCCCTCTTATGTAAATCAACTCATCGTCTGCCTATCATTATAATCAGATTTTTAGAGAAAAGCAAATGGATTTTTCCCCGATTATACGGGCTTTTCGGCCATTAGCGTGGCAAAACACAACATATCGTCAAAAGCAGAAATTATGTCTACTATATGTGGGTAAAATCGCTCAAAAAAACTTTTTAAAATATTTTTAATACAAAATGCAGTATTTTAGGATTAACATAACTCTCCAATAGGCATCCAATTATGACAACTATCATGATACCTATCATTTGTGCGCCTTTTTTCAAATAAATCTGCTTGCTGTACCGCACATAGCATTCTCTGTAAGGACTTTTCGAATATAACATCCTGTTAACCTCTACCGCCCATACGAACATAGCTGCATATGCCGGAATCAGCATAAGCCCCTGCGGCATAATTCCAGCCGCCATAAGCAGCAGTCCCCGAATACCGTAGCGAATGACCGACACGGAGAGCAGACATCCTGCTGACAATCCCGTATAACATATATATGCACATACAGCCAGTGACCCTATCATTGTGGTTGCCAAGAGCGCAAGCATACAGACCGTAAACAGTCTGTGCTTCATAATATAAGAAAACAAAACGCTCCCGTCAAGTATACTGTTCTTTAAGCTGGCTATCATGTTAGCTCCCAGCAGGCTGCTCTCCCCAATCCATGTATCATACCCTAAATTGACTATCAATATTCCGAGGAACAACCCAATCATAAACAGATATATCACGTAGTAGCAGTTTTTTAACGAGGATTGCTGCACTATATTCTCCCTCTTTCACGCATGTTGTATGTAGCTTCTATAGCCATGTCTATATATATGTCCATGAAAGAGTGTACATGCAAACTAATACTTATTATGTGAGAATTAATCTTACCAATCGTTCTGTTTTGGCGAAGCTTGCCGATCAAAGCGGCTGCTCTCGAGCATTAAAAAACCACCTGCGACATCCGCAATCATATATGTGACATGCGCGTGTCAGGTGGTTTTCTGCATCATAAATATTCTGTTGTAATACAATACTCTACTTGCCGTATTTATTATGGTATGCCAGTATTGCAGAAACGGTCTTGCCATCCTGTATTCTGCAGTCATATATCATCTGTATCAGTTCGTCTACATCACAGCTGACTACATCCAGATACTCATCCTCGTCCAGATGCTGTTTGCTTCTCTTTAAATCCGTTGCCACATAGACGTCAATCTTCTCATCACAGAATGCCACCGTCGTCCGCAAAGATAAAAGCAGCTCCAGCTTACCTGCCGTATAACCTGTCTCTTCTTCCAGTTCTCTTGCCGCCGCAAGTTCCGTAGGCTCATCCACGTCATTTAAACCGCCTGCCGGAATCTCCAAAGTTTCTCTGTCCAGTGCATTCCTATACTGTCTGACCATCAATAACTTCCCGTCTTCTTTCACTGCCACTACGGCCGCGGCGCCCTTGTGCTTGATAAAGTCCCATTTCGCAATGTTACCGTTGGGTATCTTAATCGTGTCCTGATAATAGTCTATAATGACGCCCTTATATACCAGTTCTCTACCAATACGCTCATATTTATCCATATGCTTCCCACCACCTTGAACTGTTGTTTATAACCTGCTTTCTTATCATACAACAATCTGAAGCCTCTGTCCAATACCTCTTATGCTTCCTTAGCTTATGCTTCCAACAATTTCTCCACACTGACCAGCTTCACACACAGCACAAACAAATCTGTTGCGGAAGCCATCTCTTCCTGTGTAGGATATGACGGCGCAATACGGATGTTGCTGTCCTTAGGATCGATACCATAAGGGAACGTAGCGCCTGCTCCGGTCAGAACCACGCCCGCCTCTTTACATCTGGCAACAATTGCTTTCGCACAGCCTTCCATCGCGTCAAAGGATATGAAATAACCGCCTAACGGCTTGGTCCACTCTCCGATTCCCAGACCTCCGAGTTCCTTCTCAAGAATATCAAGTGTCGCCTCAAACTTCGGTCTTATGATATCCGCATGCTTCTTCATATGCGCAAGCATACCTTCTAAGTTCTTAAAATATCTTGCATGACGAAGCTGATTAACTTTATCATGTCCAATCGTCTGAATCGTCATAAATCTCTTCGCTTCCTCAACATTTGCCTTGGAAGATGCAAAAGCGGCAATGCCCGCACCGGAAAATGTGATTTTGGAGGTAGATGCGAATTCATATACCATATCCGGATTGCCCGCTCTCTCACACTCACTCAGAATCTCCAAAATCTGACTCTGTCTGTCCTCGTACAAGTGATGGATTGCATATGCATTATCCCAGTAAATACGGAAATCTTTCGCTGCCGGCTTCAAAGCCGCAAATCTCCTGACTGTTTCATCCGAGTAAGTAATACCCTGCGGATTAGAATATTTCGGTACGCACCAAATTCCTTTCACGGCATCATCTTCCGAGACATACTTCTCCACAAGATCCATATCCGGTCCTTCAGACGTCATGGGAATCGCAATCATCTCTATTCCGAAAAGCTGTGTAATCGCAAAATGTCTGTCATATCCGGGCGCCGGACATAAAAATTTCACTTTCTCCAATTTGCACCAAGGTGTGCTTCCCAGAACGCCGTGCGTCATGGAACGAGAAACCGTATCATACATAATAGACAGGCTGGCATTACCATATACAATCACATTCTCTGCCGGAACACCGCCCATCACATCAGCCATCAGATGTTTTGCTTCCGTGATGCCATCCATCAGACCATAATTTCTCGTATCTATGCCATCCATTGTGTTCATATCTGATTCTGAGTTGAGAACATCCATCAGCCCCATTGTCATGTCAAGCTGCGCCGGGGTAGGTTTTCCCCTTGACATATCCAGCTTCAATCCCTTACCTTTCGCATCTTCAAACTGCTTATCAAGTTCTGCCTTCAATTCCAGAAGTTCTTCCCTGTTCATTTCTTTGTACGGTTTCATCTCTAAACTGTACTCCTTTCTCAGCGCTCGTTTCGTTATTCATTAAACTCTGATTGTATCATTCCAGCAAATACACGGCATATCTTTACTTCCCTAATTATGCATTGAATAATTGTATACAATCATACACTGCTAAATATTCTACTACATATACTACGATTCTACAAGTAGATAGATAAAACAATTTTCCTTAACATTTGTTCTTCCTTTATAGTAATTGTGTACAATCTCCTATCACGCAAAAATAAAGAAAGTATCGAAAATCCTACATTCTCAATACTTTCTTTATCTCATTTCACATCATACTATTTCGCATAGTCAATAACACGGCTCTCACGAATCACGTTAACTTTAATTTGTCCGGGATATTCTAATTCAGCTTCAATCTGCTTAGAAATATCTCTTGCGAGTAATACCATGTCAGAATCGTTAATCTGTTCCGGAACTACCATAACACGAATCTCTCTACCAGCCTGAATAGCAAAAGATTTGTCAACACCTTTGAAATTGTTTGTAATGTCTTCTAATTGTTTTAGTCTTGTTGTATATGTTTCTAATGTCTCTCTTCTTGCACCCGGTCTTGCCGCAGATATCGTATCTGCCGCCTGAACAAGACATGCAATCAGAGTCTGCGCTTCCACGTCTCCATGATGGGACTCAACCGCATTGATTACAGTCGGCGACTCTTTATACTTCCTACAAAGATCTACACCCAGCTGAATATGCGAACCTTCCATCTCATGGTCTACCGCTTTACCGATATCATGCAGTAAGCCCGCACGTTTTGCCATTCTGACATCCAATCCCATCTCCGCTGCAAGCAGACCTGCTAACTGAGCGACTTCAATTGAATGTTTCAAAGCATTCTGACCATAACTGGTTCTAAACTTCATCTTACCAAGTAATCTCACGAGTTCAGGATGAATACCGTGTACACCAACTTCCAGTGTAGCCGCCTCACCTTCCTCTTTGATCATTACTTCTACTTCTTTCTGCGCTTTCTCGACCATCTCTTCAATTCTGGCAGGATGGATACGTCCGTCTACAATCAATTTCTCAAGCGCAATTCTTGCCACTTCTCTGCGAATCGGGTCAAAACCGGATAAGATAACTGCTTCCGGTGTATCATCAATAATTAAATCAACACCTGTCATCGTCTCAAGAGTTCTGATATTACGTCCCTCTCTACCGATAATTCTACCCTTCATCTCGTCATTCGGAAGTTGTACGACAGATATTGTCGTCTCGGACACATGGTCAGCAGCACATTTCTGAATGGCTGTGACAACATATTCCTTTGCCTTTTTATCTGCCTCCTCCTTCGCCCTGCTCTCCATCTCTTTGATCATGACAGCAGTTTCATGTTTCACTTCATCTTCAACAATTTTCAACAAATAATCTTTTGCTTGTTCGGAGGTTAATCCAGAGATCCGTTCCAGTTCCTGTAATCTCTGCTCGTTCAACTTAGAGATTTCTTCGCGCTGTTTCGCTAAAGATTCTTCTCTCTGTGCTAAACTGGCTTCTTTCTTCTCAATAGCATCAGCTTTCTTATCAATGTTCTCTTCTTTCTGCTGCACACGCCGCTCATAGCGCTGTGCTTCCGCACGACGTTCTTTGATTTCCTTGTCAAGTTCATTCTTGGTACGAATGGACTCTTCCTTGACTTCAAGAAGTGATTCGCGCTTCTTTGCCTCAGCAGTCTTCAAAGCTTCATCGATAATCTCTCTGGCTTTCTCATCTGCGTTACCAATCTTGGCTTCTACTACTTTCTTCCGATAGTTGATTGCAACCAAGGCGGACACGGGAATGGCGATCACCAGTGTGATGAGTACCGCTAACACGACTTGCCACATTACAGGAGCACCTCCTTATTTAGTTTTCATTGTACGTAATCTATTCTAGAATGTTTAAGCCGTAAAGCATTTATTAGTGATAACATTCTATAATAAGCAAAATTACAACACTTCAATTCTATACTGAATTTGATGTTATGTCAAGTAGAAGTGCTTTGCTAATCGTGTCACTTTGAAATCCTTTTCGATATAAGAATCCGTACATTTTCTGTTGTTCCTGCTTTGTCGCGGTATTCGCACAGTATTTCTTTTTATTCAACAATGTCCGCGCCATAGACAATTCATCCTGCTCTACGCCCAAATCTTCTAATTCATCAAAAGTCTTGTCTATGATATCCTTTCCGATTCCCTTACGCATCAAATCTGTCTCAATACGCTTCCTGCTCTTAGCTTGTAAATTATATTCAATATAATCTTTTGCATATCGATAGTCGTCTATATATCCGTAAAATTCTACATATGAGATTGCTTCCTCCACACATTCCGGCGGATATTCTCCCTGTTTTAATTTATCTTCCAATTGTCTGCGCGTATAATCTCTGGACTGCAGCAGATTCATGCTGCGAAGTTTCGCCCTTTTAGGTAATATCTGCGTCATGATCTGCCGATATGTTTCCTCAGAACACTCCTGATTTTCTTTGATATGAAATCGGCTCAGTTCGCCTTTGTATAATACAAAAGCGAACTGTCCATCTAAATAGACCCGGTATCGTGCCTTCGATATTTCAGATATCTGTGTCACAAGCATTTATGATTTCCCCGACTTACTCTCTTCCTTGTCATTCTTCTTTGCCGCTGTCTCTGCTGCCGGCTTCGCATCATCTGTCACATCTGTCTCAAGATTAAACAACTCTCTGACCTTGCGCTCTATCTCCGCACATACCGCCGGATTATCTCTGAGATACTGCTTCGCATTCTCCCTGCCCTGCCCGATTTTATTGCCTTCGTAAGCATACCATGCGCCACTCTTATTCACAATATTATTCTCGGCTGCAAGATCAAGGATATCACCGACAACGGAAATACCTTCTCCGAACATAATGTCAAACTCAGCCTCTTTAAACGGCGGTGCAATCTTATTCTTAACAACTTTCACTCTCGTTCTGTTACCGATCACCTCGCCGCCCTGTTTCAGAGATTCGATTCTTCTGACATCCAGACGCACGGACGAATAAAACTTCAGTGCACGTCCTCCGGTAGTCGTCTCCGGATTACCAAACATCACCCCGACCTTCTCACGCAGCTGGTTAATGAATATAACCGTACAGTTGGATTTGCTGATAACTGCCGTAAGTTTACGAAGCGCCTGCGACATCAGACGAGCCTGCAGTCCTACATGGCTGTCTCCCATATCGCCGTCGATTTCCGCCTTCGGCACTAATGCCGCCACAGAGTCCACTACGATAATATCCACCGCGCCGGAACGCACCATCGTCTCCGTAATCTCCAAAGCCTGCTCTCCGCAATCCGGCTGTGAAATATATAGATTATCAATATCTACCCCTATGTTCTTCGCATAAACAGGATCAAGAGCATGCTCCGCATCGATAAATCCCGCAATACCGCCTCTCTTCTGTACCTCTGCGATCATATGTAATGTTACGGTAGTCTTACCACTGGACTCCGGACCGTAAATCTCCACGATTCTGCCCTTCGGAATGCCGCCCAGTCCAAGTGCAAGGTCAAGACTCAGCGAACCGGTAGGTATCGTCTCCACATTCATCTGTACGGAAGGATCACCAAGTTTCATAACCGCGCCCTTACCGAACTGCCTCTCTATCTGTCCTAAAGCCGCATCCAATGCTTTTAATTTCTCTTCTCTTTCCATATCCATGTTCTCCTTTTCATTTAGAACATTTGTTCTTGTATTAGAATAAAACAAATGTTCGGTTTTGTCAATCTCCTTTTTACACAACTTCTAATCAGCATTATATCATCTTATGTGTCCAATAAATGACACTTCAACCCTCCTTTCGCAAATTTTTCCGGAACCGGCACATCAAATAAGTTTGACTGCGCAAATCCGCCTGTAACAAAATAATGGAAAACGTGGCGAAATGCCTGACATGCATAACAGAATTCCATTTCCTCAGACAGCTTAAGTCTATCAGAAACGGAATCCGTATGCAAGATAGTTTATTGAAAACTTTTGCCCCAAATTTCTACAATATATATTCCAACTGACAATCAAAAGGTTCTTTTTCCACATGCTCCCTGTTATATTCCCGTGCTTCCACACATCCCATCGCATGATAAAATGCCTGTGTCTCCACTGCCGAATGAGACGATATGTACAGTTTGCCTGCCCCTTGCCTTTTCGCCCACTCTGCCGCCGCGTCAAAGAGCGTTCTGCCGATTCCTCTGCCGCGCATGTCTTCAGATACATGGATGCTTGATAAATCCAAATAATTGTTTGCTCCTCCGAACAGCCCAGATTCCACGGAAACAAATCCTTTTAAAATCCCGCCGCAAAAAGCCGCATATACAAACCCGTTTGTACGAATCGTATTTTGCAGACATGTGATCAGTACCTGATAGTCCGCCTCCGACCAATCGTCAACAAAGGGATCCTCTTTGACTATCCAGCGCCCGTTCTCATATCTTCGGCACTTCGTAACATTCTGGCGGCGGATAAACCCTGCAAAAAGTTCCCTGCATAGTTCTTCCCAGCACAACTGTCTGTACTGCATCCCGTCTTTCACATAACTTTCTGTCAGTTCCATCACACTCATTAAAATGCGAAGACTGCTCTCCGCATCATCGCTTCTCTCGAGTGAGTGATTGGCATCTTCTATAATATGCAGCGGCAAATGATGTTCCAGACATTTCGATTGGATAACTTTCGTCTGGGCCCAAGGGTCGCTCGTGCCGTGAAAGACGATTCCCTCCTGCGGTTCAAAAGAAAACGTCTTCTCGAGCGGCGTATAATATATGTTCCGGCATTTCACTCCATGCTGCTTTGCATAGGCGCACGCGACCACCGTACCGATACTTTTCGATACAAAAAGAATATCCTCGTACTTGCCCCAGTCAATTTCCTTTAAGGCTGCCTCAGTCTGTGCAAGCGCCGGTTTGAACGCCTCTGTTGCTATTTTGTTTAAATCTTTGGTCGATTTGCTCAAGCCGGCATAAGATAACCGACATAACTCATACTGATACTGCCCTGTGATTTTTCCGCTATAATAAAGCAACGGTTTATCACAGTGATATCCTATCCCAGGAAAAAAAACAGCTATTTTCATAATGTCCTCTCCCTACATTCCAGCTTATGACATACAAGCTTTCCTGAGCTTTCTCATACGCTGTCCCTGCACATTAATTCTGCCTTCTGATCTGCTCATCTTTAATTGCCGGATACTTAATCAGCACTGTACCATCCAAATCCTCCTTATGCATATCCACGGCGGTAATCTGGTGATTATCATAAGCTGTATAATAGTAAATTCCTCTGTCCGCATTACAGCAGGAAGTATAAATCGTTATCTCATGCTTTCCGTCATCCAGTTCACAGCAGCCCCGCTGCTGGTCCACCGCGCCCAGAATATGGAAAAACTGGCTGACACTCTCCTCCTCTCCCTCCCCGGAAACAGAGTTCATCTTCACAAACACCGCCCTGACAAATCTGGATTGCGACGATAAGTCTCCCGGCAGACCGACAGCCCCCAGTCCGCGGCTGTACCGTTCCAGTTCCAGTCCTTTGGCAAACGTGTTGACAGGCGATTTCGCAGACAAATGCATATAATTATTCAGTACAAACAACTGTTGGTCAAAAGGAGGATTATTAGTGAGGACACCCACCGGATTGTCATAGATTCTGATTCCCTCCTTCACCGCTTCCACCGTTATCGCTCCGCTTTTGTCCGCGATGATCCAGTGTAACTGTGCAGGCGGAAGGTTGACAGCAAACGCAGTATCAAGCAGATTCATCCGCTCTATAAACCGCCGCGCCTCTTCCACTGTCGCACATTGACCAAGAATCCATGGAATCAGTTCAAACTGCGCGATATTATCCATCCCGTCCTTATGCTTCCATGACGCGGCATTACCCACAAAATTCAATCCTGCAATACCCAGCCCCCTCTCATTGACTGCCTCATAGTACAAGGGATAGTCCTGCGCTACATACGCCATACCGATCATAGCATAATGAGTCTCCATGCTGCGCGCTTCTCTGAAATGAAAAGGATAATTTCTGGGTGTTATAGTCACTTCATCACCATAGGAAAAATCATAATCTAATGTTCTCCCAAAATAAAAATCTTTGGTACGGTATGTCGCTGCTGTGCACATGTTTGATTCCTCCTTACGATTTAACAAGAGTATAACCTACTTAACGGATTCGATACTCCTTAGCACAAATACTTGTGACGGATATCCTTGTTCTATACATAATTCTGCCGGCTCAAATCCCAGAGACTGATATAAAGAACGCGGTGCAATTCCTTTTGAATCGTCTTCACGAAATGTTGTAACGGTAATGTCCTTTGTCCGGTCGAGCCTCGCAAACATCAATTTCATCATCCTGCAGGCAATTCCTCTTCTGCGGTACTCCGGATGTACCGCCATGCAGGAAAGCATATTGTGTTTCTCTGAAAAAAGCAGAACCCCTACCACAATCCTGCCATGCATCGCACATATGGCGCTGCCTCTCTCTATGTTCTTAATAACAGTACCCCGGTAACCGTCAAGCAATTCCTGCGTTTCCAATCCGGGAAAATTGTCTCTTACGATTTCTGCCAGACTCATCCATGAAGCAAGATTGTGCATCGTGGCAAGTTTAATCTCGATATCTTGTCCCTGATTCCCATGCGCATCATATCCCCGCACTTCAAACAAGCGGTCTAAAAACCAATAAGGAATCATAATTCCCTGCTCCTGCATCCGGATCACTTCTTCTTTATCCACCCACCGGACAGCCTGAACCTCATCCTCCTGCAAGTGAAGTTCATCCGGATCCACTTCCCGTTCCAGCAAATACCAATCGTCAAAGCCGTCCTCAAAGCTGATTGTAAAGTCCGGTCTGGCTCCGGACAGATCAAGTTTCAGACCAATCTCCTCAGACACTTCCCTCTCCGCTGCCTGCGTGCTGCTCTCTCCCTGCAACGCCGAACCGCCCACGGTAACATCCCACATGTTGGACCAGCCCTTTTTAAAGGGCTGTCTTTGCTGGATCAGCAATTGGTTGCGACTGTTAAAAATACAGATATGGACAACCATATGATACTCCCCGTCCTGCATCTTTTCTCCCCGTCTATGTAATGTTCCAGTCTTCACCCGGTCTTTGGTATAAACATCCCACAATTCCGTCTCTGCTTTAGCTGTCATACAGTTCCTCCATCAATTCAAAATAATTCTCAAACGTCTTCCGGCAACACTCCGGATTGACAATCGTAATCTTCCCCGTCCGCAACCCAGTTAAAGTGAAAGCCATCGCCATACGATGGTCATCATATGTCTCAACCGCGCATTTCTTCACCTCACCGGGCATAATCCTTATTCCGTCGTATTCCGGTCCCTCCTCACATGCTATCCCCATACGGGTCAGCTCTGTCAAAATTGCATGAATCCTGTCAGTCTCCTGAAAACGTATGTGACCGATATTACGGATCAGCGTAGGTCCTTGGGCAAAAGGCGCTAACGCCGCCATTGTCATCGTCTGATCGGAGAAATCCTTCATGGAAATATCCATGCCGGGATAGCCATCAAGTGCAGTTCCGGACACTTTGACCCCATCCGCCTCATCTGCAATCGTACACCCCATATCCCGTAAAACATTTAAGAACTTAATATCTCCCTGCAGGGAATCCATGTGCACATTCCGCACCTTAACATCCGTCCGCAATAAAGGCGCCATCGCATAGAAATAACATCCACCGGACACATCCGGTTCCACCTGATATTCTTCGAGTCCAAAACCACTTGTATGCGGAACCCGATATCCGTTCTCCAAGCGAGCTGTCTGAATACCGAACTGTTCCATCATCGCCAGCGTCATCTTGATATAGGAACCTTCCGCCCTGTCCCCTTCAAGCAATACGTCAAGTCCGTTTTCAAGAAGTATCCCTGACATCAGAAGCGCGCTGGCAAACTGGCTGCTGACTCCGGTATCAACGATGACCTTATCAAGAGAAATCCCATGTGACTTCATTACAAACGGAAAATGATTCTCTTCTCCTTGGAATATAAACTCGACGCCCGCATTTTTCAGAATATCCAAAAGAGGCTGCATAGGGCGTCTGCACATCTGCGGCGATGCCAGAAGTTCGTACTCGCCGCCGGCAAGCGCAAGCATGACCGTCAGAAATCTCGCCGCCGTGCCTGCGCTTCTGACGTTGATCGCCGCATTTGGATTGGGAATCCTGCCCCCCAGCCCTTGAATCGCAACGTCTTTCGTCTCCTCGTCCGCCTCCACTGCAAACCCCAGTTTCACAAGACTGTCCAGAAAAGCTCTGGAATCGTCACTGAATAACACACCATGCAGCCTGCAGCACCGGTTGGATAACGCCGCCAACAGCAGCGCCCTGTTCGTAATGCTTTTTGACCCCGGCACCTGTACTTCTATATTTTTAATATGTTCCAGCTTTTTCACATAATATTGGCTCATAGATTTTCATTTCCTTTTTTCTTTATCAGACACAACCTGCATTTATTATATACTCTTCCACATTCACTTGACAAGCATAGGAGCAATATGCAATAATCAAACCAGCGGTTTAATTATTTTCTTTAAATGAAACAGCCGCAGGATACAGCTATTTGTAAGTCATACATTATACATCGCTCGAGTAAAAAATGGAGCCTTGCTCAAATCATCTTGAAACGAGGAATGACATGGGACGCAGAAAAAAAGAACCGGGCAGCATACACCGACAGAATATTGCCAGCACGGCGCAGGAATTATTTATGCAAAAAGGAATTGAAGGCACTTCCATGAACGAAATTGCCCAGTGTTCAGGATACAGCAAAGCGACTTTGTATGTCTATTTTAAGAACAAAGAAGAACTTGTAGGGTTTCTCGTATTGGAAAGCATGGAGAAGCTGTACACACATATCTTCGATGCGTTAAAGAACTCTAATCGAACGAAGGACCGTTATGACAATATCTGTCAGTCACTCGTCGCGTACCAACAGGAATACCCTTTCTATTTTCAATTGGCGCTGAGCGAAATCAACATCGACTTTACTCACACGGATTTTCTTCCGGAAGAAATGGAAACCTTCAAAGTAGGAGAAAAGATTAATGACATGATACGTCGGTTTATACAAGACGGCATTGATGCCGGTGATCTGCGCACGGACATTCCGATTCTGCCCACAATCTTTTCCTTCTGGGGAATGCTGTCCGGTCTGATTGTGACTGCGGAGAATAAGCGTGCTTACATCGAACAGGCAATCGGCATCCCACGGGACGAATTTCTTTCCTACGGGTTTGAAACGCTGTATCGCGCTATCGCCAATCACATTACAGAGGGGAGATAAATTATATCATGTTTGGAATTATTACCGGATTTGTATGCTTATTCTGTTTCTGTATTTTACTGTTGAAAGCGTTGACTAAAAGACTTGATCGGCAAAATGCCGACAAGCTTATCATGAAGCTCCACAAGCCGGCAAGCGGTCTTTTGCTGTTAGGCTGCATCGTACATATCATACTTATCTTTCCGGTTATCAAGATGAGGCATCCGGTTATACTCCTCACCGGCTTCACCACAGTCGGCTGCTATCTTCTCCTGATTGTTTTTTGTCATAACCGTGGACTGCGTCTCCTGCCCGGAAATCACGCTGGGAAAAGGAACGCCGCATATAAACTCAGTCTGCATCGGATTATGTCTGTTATCATGTTATTACTGGTTATTGTGCATATCGTGTTCTATTACATTGATTTCGCACTATACGAGCAGAGAATAGCGTCTGTACGACTGCATGGCATAGAATGCACGCTGCTCAAAGACGGCACATACATCGGCGAATACGACGCCGGTTACATTTATGCGCAAGTTTCTGTTACCGTAACAAGCGGTATCGTCACAGATATACGCCTGTTGGAGCACCGGCACCAACGAGGTCAAGCCGCGGAACAAATCGTAAGTGATATTATTACTTCACAAAACACCAACATTGACGCCGTATCCGGCGCAACCAATTCCAGCCTTGTCATTAAAAAGGCTGTGGAAAACGCTCTAAGCATTAACTGATATGCACATTTTACCCGGCTGTCAGACACATTCATACAAAATCTGTCATAGGAGATTGGAGAAATCAAATGATCGGAATCTATTTCAGCGGCACAGGAAACACAAGACACTGCATCACAAAGTTCATCGAAGTTCTACACCTCTGCGACACAGAATCAGACCCACGGACAACACCCGTCATTTCCATCGAAGATTCTGTCCCCGCCGCCGATGCGTTAAAGAACGAACCGGATCTGGTTGTCCTTGCATACCCGATTTACTACAGCAATCTGCCCAAAATCATGCGGGATTTTATTGTGGAACATGAAGAACTGTGGTATGGCAAGAAGATTTTCATCATCTGTACGATGGCATTGTTCAGCGGCGACGGCACGGGTGTGTCCGCAAGATTACTGACAAGGTACGGCGCGCATATCATCGGCGGCGTACATGTCATCATGCCGGACAGCATCAGCGACGTCAAACTGCTGAAATACTCTCCCGGGAAAAACCGGAAAATCATATCAAAAACCGACCGTAAATTGGAAGACGCCGCCCGAAATCTGGCAAATCACACGCCTCCGAGGGAAGGTTTAAGTGTCCTTGCCCATCTGCTCGGTTTGTTCGGACAACGGCTCTGGTTCTCCGGCAAAACGAAGCATTACTTCGACAAGCTGAAAATCCATACCGAATCCTGTATAAAATGCGGCAAATGCATCTCCGTCTGTCCCATGCACAATCTGACGCTCACCGGACACGGAATCACAGCCGCCAATAAATGTACGATGTGCTACCGCTGTATCAATCAATGTCCGCAGAAAGCGATTACATTGCTGGGGAAGAAGCGTTAACGCACCATTCCACGACAGGAGCAGCCGCTTCCTTACTTGTCATATCAAAAGAATGTGAGACGATCTGCTGCATTTTGCTGTCCACCTTTGCTTCTTTTAACATGGCTCTGAACATTGACATCATGAGTTTGTCTCCGGCACCCATTTTCTCATAGCACAAACCGCCCGGCAGATAGAATGTCTTAATCTGCGTCCATTCCTGCTCGGTAAAATTCTGTCTCATAGACTTCTCCACATCGGGCGCGCCGACGGGCATTGCACCTGTTGCGAATACCGCTATTCTGCCGCTTTGCTTTCGTTGTTCCGGCATCTTGCCAATCTGCGCCTTGAACCACTTCAATCCGTTAATCTGTCCCGCATGGAAACCGCCGCCAAACAAAATGACATCATAATCCCCGAATGCTATCTTCCTACGCCCCTTATACGGCACCAGATCGCAGGACGTCTTTTTCGAAAGCCCATCTTTGATCCATTCCGCATATTTCTTCGTAAAACCGGTTTTGCTGTAATAGATAATTAGTATCCTATTTCCTGTTTTCTTTACATCCGCCGTTTCCTGACCGCTCATTGCATCACCCTCACTCAATATAATATTTCAACAAAGCATGAAAACATTATAACACGACAGCCGTATTTTTGTAATATATACTCCCAAAGCAATTCCTCCCGCGTCTGCTATCAGAAATAAACTTGAAAACCACTTTCCGATTAGGTATGATAAATAATATCATACAAAAAGCTTGCATGTTTTCTGCCTATATAAATCAAGAACGGAGAATAAAAATGGCATATCACTACAGCATCGAAGAGGGCGAATTACTCTTAAATAACTGCAAAAAGAACAGACTGCTCGTACAGTCCGCTCTTCTGCTTCGTATCTTCAAATTCCTGCTGCTCATTCTTTCTTTATGTATTACCGTATACTTAACTTATCTCATATTCAAAGAATGTATTACAGACGCCACTTTAAGCAACTGCATCCCGCTGGGCTCTATTTTTGCCACCTTCGGTTCCGCGGTAATTTCCGTCATCTCACTCTATTGTAATAAACAGATCCGCTCTTTTCATGAAAATCTGTCCGCACTCCACGAACAGATTCCCAATCTGTCCTCTTGGAAGAGATGGCCCTTCTTAAAAAGATATAACCGCGAGAAAGCAGGCGCATGGAAATACAATTATTACATACTCAAGAACCCTCAGATCACGTTCAAAAGCGATAATTTATCCCTGACAGTACCGCTTCCCACCTGTTCTGCCGATTTCCATGACCTTCCTATCTTCGCATATATGCTGAAAATGTTTTGTTTCCATAAACGCTTTTCCGCTTCGCTTGTAAAACATCGGGATATCCCGGAGCAAAAGGATATCTTTACCTTCTATTGCACGCTGATGATTTACCGAAATATTATCAGGTACAAAATCGGCACGCTCTTCATGTTGATCGGCTCGGAATTTGTCCTGTCCAGCATCCTCTTTTCTTTCTTCTATACGTCTGTCAGTAAGATGCTGTAAACAGTTTGTTTCTTCTGCCTCCCATTCCCTCAGACCAATCTCTGACAATGTCGCTTCCATGCAGACATAGTATCGCGCAATATGACTGGTCAGTCCCTTTGCCGTCCTGTCCGTTCCGATGATATCCCGCAATGTCAGAAGTTTTCCGGTCATTAAATCAATCGTCATCTTATTTCGTTCTCCCCTTAAGCTGTATATGTAACCGATCGCAAATAAACGCTGCGTCTATTACATTTCATCCGCTTCACCGAAGTAGAACTTTTCATGCATACCGCCCGTATACTCCTCGATTTCGTGAAGGAACCTTCTTCCGTACCTCTCAAACTTACTCGTACCGACACCCGATACCGTTAGCATTTCGTCTCTGTTAAGCGGAACCTTGACGCACATGTCTACCAATGTCTTATCTGAAAAAATGATATACGGCGGCATGTTTTCCTCTCTGGCAATCTCAGTCCGCAGATATCTTAGCGTCTCAAAAAGCTCCAGTCCTCTGGAATTAAGAATATCTGATTTGCGGGGCTTGCTTTTACCTTTCTTCCTCTCCGTGCCGCTTCCTTCTTTCCCCGGAATCTGCTTCAACTGTCTTAGAATAACTTTTCTTTCGCCTTGTAATACGTCGTCCGCCTCAGACGTGATCTTCAGGGTTGCATACTTATCATTGGTCGTAAGCAGCAGATTTTCAACCAGCATCTCATTGATGATCTGCTTGATTTCTGTTTCCCGCACTCCCTTTAAACTGCCAAAAGATGCATACTCGGAAACCCTATACTCCCTCAATTTGGCACGGTTCTCTCCCGCAAGCATTCCGGCAATTACATTTATTCCATACCGTTGACGCACTTCCAAAATCCCTTCTATAATCCTGACCGCCTCTTTCGTGACATCAATCTCCTCATATTCCCTGAGACAATTCCTGCAGTTACCGCACGCTCCTGCACCAATCTCTCCAAAATAGCGAAGAATGTATTCCCGCAGACATCTTGTTGTGAGACAGTAATATATCATCGTCCTCAGCCGCTCTTCATCCCGTTCTGCAATCGCATCCAACTCCTCCTGCGTATATTCGCCTTTCTGTTCCTTATTGTCCAGAAGAAACCGGTTGATCATGACGTCCTGCGCCGAATAGAGCAAAATACATTCCGCCTTCCCGCCGTCCCGTCCGGCCCTGCCCGCCTCCTGATAATAGTTTTCCAGACTCTGCGGCATATTGTAATGAATCACATAGCGCACATTGGATTTATCGATTCCCATGCCGAAAGCATTCGTCGCAACCATAACCGGGCTTTGATCATATATGAAATCTTCTTGATTCTGCCTGCGCTCCTCGCCGCTTAATCCGGCATGGTACTTCGTCACCGCTACGCCTTCTGCAGAAAGCTTGTCACACAGCATATCCACATTTTTTCTGGTCGCACAATAAATAATCCCGCTCTCCCCATCGTGCTCCCGTATGTAATTTAGGACATAGCTGTCTTTTTTACCGGACGACTCTACCGCATAATACAAATTCTTACGGTCAAATCCCGTCACCAGCACCTGCGGCGACTTAAGCCCGAGAACGCAGACGATATCCTCCTTCACATTTTCCGTTGCCGTTGCAGTGAAAGCGCTGATAATCGGAGGCTTCTTCAAACTACTGATAAACTGTACGATTTTCAGATAGCTCGGTCTGAAATCCTGCCCCCATTGGGAAATACAGTGCGCCTCATCCACCGTCACCATGGAAATCTCTACCTGCCTCGCAAACTGCATAAATCCGTGAGTCTCTAGCCGCTCCGGCGCCACATAAATAATCTTATATTGTCCGGCGGCTGCCAGCCGCAATGCTTTGGAAATCTGGGCTTCACTTAAAGAACTGTTGATATAGGCGGCGTGAATACCTGCCTGATTCAACGCCTGCACCTGATCTTTCATGAGAGAAATCAGCGGTGAAACGACAAGCGTGATACCCGGAAGAAGAAGCGCCGGCACCTGATAACAGATGGACTTCCCTGCTCCCGTCGGCATAATCCCCAATGCATCCTGTCCTTTGAGAATGCTGTCAATCAGTACTTCCTGTCCCTCTCGGAACGTTGCGTAGCCGAAATACTGTTTTAGGATATCCAGTTTATTCATTCGTCTTCCTTTCTCTATCATATCAATATTACGTGATAGAATCCGCTTTATTCCATTATTGCATTGTACAATATTTCTATTTCCGCATCGGAGCCGGCTGCTGCCTGAGTATTACCGCAACATACTCTTTCCCCGGCAGACGAAGTTCGTCGCCCATCTTATAGCTTTCCGCAACGATTTCCCTTGTCATGTCCCATACGTCGATTATCTCCGCCTGATAGGACTTCCCTGCCGCAACCTCCGGACGAAATCTTGCCGAACAGTCCGTGCCGAGATAATACAAATACACTTCATCGCCGATATGCCCTGCGTAGGAGTACTCTGAAAGGAGATGATAGGTCTTCTCCTTCGCATTCATTCTGCCGAGTACAGACCAAAATCCCCTATGCTCCTCCGGCATCGTATTAATCATACTGCTCAATTCCGTTTCGGACATCATCATCATCTTGCTCATTCCCTCAATATAAGGGTCAAGCGGGGCTGGCAGCATCTCGACAATCTCTCTTAAGAATTTAATTCTGGCAGGGCTCTCACCCTTAAGCTTTCCGCCCTTCGCCCACCAGAGAACCGCATCGTCCTGTTGCTTTTGCGTTGCGATATCATTTTCTAAAATGACTTCTCCATGCGTACAATAACCTCCTGTAACCGTCACCTTCCAGAAACGGTTTACCATCTCCTTTGCAGAAATCGAGCCCCATGTCTCTTTAAGATTCCCCTCATAGCAACATTCATCATAACAGACAGGCTTACCAAATTCCTTTTGCAATTCGGCAACGCGTGAACATGTTCTCGTCTGGACGGAAACGTGAGTTATCGCTTCTCTTCCGTAATCGTATTCAAGGAAACAGTTGTGATTTGAAAGAAGATGGCGGTATGGATCATTAGCCGAAATATACGTCTCAATCTCATGCCACTGCTCTATGTTCCAGTCATAAAAAAGATCGTATTCATTTGCCATAGACCACCAGATATTCGGATATGCCGAAAGACGCCTCAGCGCATAATCAAGATACCTCAGATTATTCTCCTGCGTCATATGGCTGTGCCCCCATCTGTCATAGGGATGAAAAAGAATCAGATCCACCTGAATTCCCATGTCGAACAACCGGTTCAACTTTGTCTCAAAATCCTCCCAGAAATCAAAATCCGGTCTGTGCGTGTCAAAAGGCTTCACTCTTCTTTTGCCGCCAAGATTATCATGAAATATAAGTTCTCCTGCATTTTCCGCTTTGTAGAACGCAAAATGCTCAGGTTCATTTTTATTGTACTCATAGTGTTTGGGAAACACACACATTCTGATTTTGTTGAATGCGCCGCACTCTAAGGATGTAAAGGTTTCTTCCGTAAGTTCCTTCGTCTGATGTGCGAGCGCATACACGGTTGTTCCGAACGTAGAGATAAAGGTTCCGTCCTGATGGCGCAGATGCGTGCCGTCAACTCTTACAACACCATGATGTTTTCCGTCCGCAGGTTCAATATCAACCGTTCCTTCTCCTGTGACAACACCGGTTACTTTATAGCGGTATGTCCCTTCCTGCTCCGGGAGGAAGCGCACTTTATAGATCTGATCGCCGGCATAAAAGCCTTTTAGTTTCCGCGTCTTTCCTCCGCCGGTGATTTCCGCTTCCACATCAACTTCAACATGTGAGCCAGCCGGCTCTTTTCCTTCGAAACACAGTTCTGTCATTTCATATACTCTTGCCATACTTTCTCCCCCTATAGCGCTATAGCGCCTTAATACTCACGCTTTCTCCTGCATCCGAATGCGTTCAATGGACTGCTCCTTAATCTTTTTTGTCTGTTCCTCTACTCGCTCCTCAAGTGTTGCCTGATAGACTTTCAGCTCCTTCGCATACCGATTAGCCTCTACCCGTTGGAATAAATCCGCCTTATTGACGACCACAACTACGAACCAGTCACGCTGAACCTCCTTGGAGAACACCATACACTCTTCTCCGTCAATTTCCATCGTGACCGCGTTACCTGTGATACATCTAATCCTAGCAACAGAAAATTATTCAGTTCTTCTGCCTCCTGCGACACGGAATGTTTTCCTATGACCACCGCATCTTCCATGGCAGCGGAATAAAAGGATGCAAACGTATAAAACACGATAATTCCCTATGCTATAAGCGTAGCTGCTAATGTCAGAACATATTGGACCCGGCTGCGTTCCTCTTTTGATTTCATATTATGTCCCTCTCATAAAATGCATAATAATACATATTACTCAGTATAGCATGCACACTTTTTTTTGTAAAATCGTCTCCTGAATAAAGAAATATAACTATCGTAAGCAATCTTATATTCCTTTAATCCGAAAAGGAGCTGACATCACTGCCAGCTCCTTCTCTTCTCAATATTCTCAAAATACTTTCAAATATTGTTCATACTCTTTATACGTAACCGTCACCCAGCCTTCATCATAGTTAAAGCCGATCTCCATACCCTGAGGCGTATAGAATACAATAATGTCAGACGAATTGAAATGACCTGTTATCTCCTGATCGGACATCGCAGTCAGATGTTCAATCTCTCCATTCTGAATATCACTTCTCTCTCTGAACTCTACCGAGAAATCATCATCGATGTTTAACATACTCTCATTATCCAGAATGATTCCGTTCTCCATATCAATATTGATACTGTACAAGAACGCATCATAGTAGTAATCACTATACACGTTTTCGGAGAAAACAATACTCATTTTCTCTTCATCCATATAGGTCACATACCCTGTCGAAGTCGCGTGAAAATAGCTGTCACCGCCATCAACAAAATATTCCTCATACTCATCCTCAAAGTACTCAACAAGAAAATCAGTCTCACTTTGAATCGTTGCATTCAGTTTATCCAAATTAGGTATGTTATCCGAACTGGAGATTACCGGATAAAAAACCATAATTTCCACTTCTTCATAATCAGAGTCATATTCATATAACTCAAAATCTACCGTATAAGACAAATTGGACTTGATGTCATCATGAAGTGTATAATACTCATCGTCATCATAATTGTAATCGTCATCATAGTCATAATCGTCATCATAGTCATGATTGTCGTCATAATCATATTTGTCGTCATAATCATATTTGTCGCCATAATCATATTTGTCGTCATAGTCATCATCATGATCAGTTCTTCTATGATCATTATCCCAGTCGTCAAAATCATACTCTTCCCGGGTATTGCGCCTGCTATCTTTCTCGTCTGTATACATTGAAACTACTTTATATACCAACGCGCCGACAGCAGTCAGGAACAACAAGACCACCACCGCCACAATCCCGATAATTAAACCTGTATTATTCTTCTTAGCCGGAACGGCATATGGGCTGTATTGATTATTTCCGTAAGGAGGAACACCGTATTGATTAGCGTTCTGTGCCTGCTGTCCGCCATACGGATTACCGTTCTGTGCCGTCTGTCCGCCATACGGATTACCGTTCTGTGCCGTCTGTCCGCCATACGGATTATGATTCTGTGCCGTCTGTCCGTTATATGGGCTGCTTCCGTATGGATTCTCATACGTGCTGTCAGGATACGGACTGTTATTCTGTACCGGTTGTCCGTTGTATGGATTATTTCCATATGGATTCTCATACGTGCCGTCAGTATACGGACTGTTATTCTGTACCGGTTGTCCGGTATATGGATTATTTCCATACGAATTAACAGTGTATGAACTGTCAGGATACGGACTATTATTCTGTATTGTTCCCGTACCATCCGGGCTGCTTCCATATGAGTTATTTCCGTATAAGTTATTTCCGTATGAGTTATTTCCATATGGGCTGTTTCCATACGGATTTTCATATGTGTTGTCAGTATAAGGATTGCTATACTGCCCCGGCTGCCCACTGTATGGAGTACTATCCACCGAAGCCGTGACAACATCCGAAGCCGTGACAACATCCGATGACGCGTCTTCCTCAATTATTTCCTCTGTCTGAGCATCTTCTGACGGGTCTGCAGAAACATCTGGCGTATTATAAATATCAGCGCTGGTCTCCGTGTTATATGTATCTGAAATCGCATTATTTCCGTCATTTCCATCCTGATGATTATCAAACTGATCTGATTGACTCATTCGTTTTCCCTTTTCCTTCCTTAACTGCAAACGATCTATTTATCCTTATTGCCAAACGTAACTTCACTATAATATTGCAAAATACACTCCCGCATTAATGACAACGCAGAAGACACCGTATTTTCTCTGATTTTCGTACGATTCCCGCTGAAATGACACTCTTTGACTGTGGTGCGTCCGCAGACATTACAGCCGATATATACAAGACCTACCGGTTTTTCTTCCGAACCGCCGTCCGGTCCGGCAATACCTGTAATACTGACGGTAACATCCGATTTAGACACCAAAGCTGCGCCCTTCGCCATCTCACGTGCAATTTCCTCACTAACTGCACCATGTTTCAACAATGTGCTTTTCTTAATGCCCAACAGTCTTCGCTTCGCCTTGTTAGAATATGTAATATATCCGGATTTAAATACTTCCGAGACTCCCGGCACATTGATCAGCCTCGCCGCCACCAGTCCGCCTGTACAGGATTCCACCGTGCTGACCGTTAATTTATTGGCGAGTAAAAGATCTACCACCGCTTTCTCCAGCGTTACCTCGTCATCCGTTGTATAAACATGATTGCCAAACCGTCCTTTCAATTCTTTAATGATCGGTTTGACCAGATATTCCTCCAGATGCTGTTCATAGTAACGGTTCTTCACGGATGTGCGGTA
>ERZ779631.160-NODE-160-length-25477-cov-8.438478_pt1 | contig 25477 bp, 24 predicted proteins | sample MGYA00514193_ERZ779631 | MGnify/ENA primary metagenome ERZ779631 (study PRJEB29562, sample SAMEA4376710) | mouse gut metagenome | isolation source: Cecum | study: EMG produced TPA metagenomics assembly of the A DSS colitis mouse model was used to assess the...
CCACCAGCGAAACACCCGACACCGCCGCCTCTCCCACGCCGGAAATCATGACAGTGTCCAGCATACCGACTAGAATAGCCAGAAGCTGTTCCATGATTAAAGGCAGAATCAGTTTCTTAAGATCAGCATTGCTATATATTGTTCCTTTTACCTCTTCCCGTTCCTTCGTGCGCATCGTCGTCACTGTCCTCACATAGATTCTGAATGCATTGATTCACATCATTATGAACCCTATTCTATGCCTATCAGGCTTCGATGTAAAGTACCGATTCATCTAATATTCCATACGATGCCGATTCCCGTTTCCGATGTTTCTAACATCCATGTTGATGCAGATATTTCTCTCTTGTAGCCAATCCCCCACGGATATGTCTTTCCGACTTATTAACGTCCAATACTTTCCTTGCCTCTGATGCAAGCGACGGATTCAACTGCGCCAGACGGTCTGTTACGTCTTTATGTTTCGTAGTTATTAATTAGAACGCTATTTTCAAATTCATTGTTATCGTCAACAAGCACAGTCTCATTTAATCCTAAATCTCCAAAAAGCCTTAAATATATTTCTACATTTCCATTTTTATCTACCTCTATTTTTTGAATAACTTTTTTTAATTGTGCATTTGACATTGTACGAACATCTGTTATATCTTCAATTTCTTTAAAAGTATTATTCAGTACAGTTTCTAATTGCTCTTCTTTGGTTAAATGATATGAGATCATTTTTAACTCATTTTCTAAGCGCTCTATTTCTTTTTTGGAACCGCCTATCTTTTTATTCAAATCTTCTCTGGATATCAGATCATCTGCATACATATCCATATATTTTTCTCTGATTTTTATTAATTTTGATATTTGCTGTTCCAATTCTTTTTTATATTCGAGGTTTTCATCTCTCGCTTTATATACCTTTTGAAATTCCCCAATCACATAATTAATAACACGTTTTCGCTGTCTTAAAATCTTACTAAAATAACTTTGCAAAACCTCTATTAATTCTTCTTCATCTACTGTTACAGCATTAGAACAACTATCAGCTCCCTTCCCGTTGCGCCCAGAACATACCCACCGAATATAAGTATTCTTATATGTCCGCACCGTTCTCCTAAAAGACCAACCACACTCTTTACAACGGATAAGCGTAGAAAATAAATATTTGTTACTTTGCCGCTCTTTATTTATATGAAATGCTTCATGTCTGCTACGAAGTATTTCCTGTACTTTCTCATAATCCTCGGGAGCAATTATTTTTAACTCTGGTTTATCAACCACAAACCATTCTGTTTCATCCTTTTCTTTTCTTTGACCAGTCAAAAAATCGCTTACTTCCTCCTTACCATTTATAATCTTCCCTGTATATAATTCGTTAGTTAATATCCGACATATTGCATTCTGGCTCCATTTACAATTACGTTTTGTTTTCACTCCACGCTCATTCAACATATTTGCAATCTTTGCCGCACCATATCCTTCATATAGATACCACTGATAAATCTGTTTTACAATATCAGCCTCTTTTTTATTAATTCCCAAATTAAAATAATCACCAACCATTTTGTCATATCCAAATACAATATTAGGAACACGCCCCTTTTCTGCATTCAACTTTTTGCCAAATTTAACCCTTTTTGATGTATTCGCACTTTCTTCCTGTGCTAATGCTCCCATGAGCGTTAGCAAAAATTCACTATTCCCCATGCTGGTCATATTCGCAGTTAAAAACTGTGTCTCTATTCCTAATGCCTTTAATTTTCGGATATTTTGTAATAAATCAACCGTATTTCTGGCAAATCGTGAAATATCTTTTACAACAACCATTTCAAACAGACCTTTTTCAGCATCAGACATCATCTGTAAAAATTCTTTTCGATTTTTTATTTTTGTTCCTGAAATACCTTCATCAGCGTACAAGCGAACCAATACATCTCCTGTGCGTTCAGTATATTCTAAAAAAAAATCTTTCTGCGTCTTTAAACTATTTAATTGATCCTCTTTGTCAGTAGAAACTCGGCAATATGCGGCTATATTCATATCAAATCTCCCTATAATTTCAAATGCTTTCAGTTACTACTGATATTATATCATATATCATTATATACAGCAATATTCTTTCAAAAAAACACCCTACTCATTATCAAGTAGGGCATTCAATATTATTCTTATCTTCCTTTTCTTCTAATTCATTCATTGCATTTATCGCATTCTCAACTTTAATGGTATTTGCTTCCACAAAAATATCAAGTAAGTATTTGGCGGTTGCATCTATTGTATTCGGATTATGAAATATGTAATTTAGTTTTTGACATCTCACAATAAACTGCATCTCCTTCCTTATGACCTTTGTCTATCCTATGAGAAATAAGATTAAAGTATGTCTTATATCTTTAGCCAATCAGAAGGGATTCCGAAAGGGTATCGCTGTAAGTTGACGGGTATCTTTTGTGGCGGAATCCTGTCTTAATTTAAAACTTTTTTATTGAGAATCCCCTACTCAAAAGGGAGTTCTTCCTGATCGTATTTCTCTTCTTTATCAAATGGGATTTTTGTTCCTTCTGGTATGCTGTGAAACTCCTCATGTCTATGCAAATATTCCTGCATCGAGTTATACAGCTTATATTTCCCGACATCGTAGTATTCTTTTACGAAGCCATTAAACCGCCTGATCCATGCCTCATAATCTGTTTTTCTCTCCGGCTCCCTCTGAATATCTGCATACTGCTGTTCAAACTCCCAGTTTGATACAACAAAAATCGTATCGTAGCATGCCACTTTGGGAGAGTAGCGCGCTGGCAGGGTAACAGGATAAATATCAGTATAATTCAACATATCCTGCATACGAAGGCTTGACCTAAATTCTTCAAACACCAGTTTGGGTTGTAATTGATACGAATCAAATGGATGCTGATAGTCTGTCACCCGATAGACATTCTCATCACCGAACTCATCTAGAATATCCCTGCTTTTGCCTGTGCCTGTTTTTCCACATACATAATGTACTTTTAGATCAAGCCTTCTTTCCCCTGTAAATTTATCCACAAGATATGTATGCCTGAGTTTTGCAATTTTATCAATGTGTTTGATCGCTGCCTCCCCACAAAGATCAAGTATCTCTGAATCCGTGCGCCCATCTTTTACTAATGAGTACATATATTCCAGATCGGAACGTCTGCCCTGATGCTCGTCAGGACATTCGCCAAACTCATAAAATGTAGCTTCGTGATTAATCCCTTTATGTATTTTTCCAGATGAATCCTTGTATTCATATGATCCATCTTCTCTTTTGTTATGTTCTGATGCAGATTTTAAGATATACGCTCGGTTCTGTCGAGATGTACCTATAACAGCATCAATATGCGCCGACGGGAATAAGTTCTTAATTGTAGAGAAATTTATGGCATTTATATAGTAAAGAAATATATGCCAGTGATAAACTCCCTGCGATCCTGTTTCGGCGCAGAAACAAAAATATCTACAAGCATATTTTTTTGCCTGTTTTATTATCATCTCTGACGTAATCCCTTTTTCTTCTGGATTATTGATCGTAAGCAGATACTTACGGTTTCTTTCATTTCTTATTTTTGATCCCATCGCTTATCTCCTTTCTTCTGCTGATTCTAATATAATAGAATTGCTTTTAATGGTCATTCAGGTTTTCAGCCTGAAAATGCGAAAGGCACCTGCCATTTGACAGATGCCCATTTTTATCAGACTTGTATTGTTATCTCTACATCCAGAATATCATCTATAATATTTACTATTCTGAATCCACTTGATGTAAACGGATATGATCCCAGATAATATTGATTATCTGGATATGGCATAGTTGCCGCAGTATTTATTACCCGCTGACAATCTGCCATTATAACAGCATTCAGTTTGTCCTTGATTCTGTTCAAGATCGCCTGTGCCTTTTTTTCATCTTCTGCTTTCTCCCATTTAAAACGGTAAATATTATTATCGTCTTTATCATTTGTTTCTATTACAAGATCCGAGGGAAAGCGGATCTGCTTTAATCCTACTGGCGCAGACATCTGGCTAAATATGTTTGCTAATTCTGTCTGCAACTGTAATGCAGACTGGTATTTCAAAGCCTGCTGTTGTGCAGACTTCTTTTGCCTTTGTTCCTCTAACCATTTCTGGTGAGATTTTTCCCACCGATCAGAGAGGGCAGTTTTTGCCCCCTGTATGAATTGTTTGTTGCTGATCATTGTCTCTCTCTCCTCTCAAATTTTTTTCTATTTTTTACATAGCGAAATGCTGTCGTATTATCTATGTAAAGAATCTCAATTACAAAATTATTGTGATTCTCTTTTAAGGAATCAATATATAATGATTCCAGTAACTCTTCCCCCGCAGAGTACAGGGGAATCTGACTTGCAGGGAGTATACATATTTCCATGTATTCCTGCATGATCCGTTTCATTTCCTGTACCGTGTAAGCACAGGGAATATTTGTTTTGGAAACCGTAACGATAAAATAAGTCATACCGTGCTTTCCCTGATCCCTATATTCAGTTTTTATATCTGCTTTTTCCACAGCAAATCCAAACAGGTTGCTGTAAAAAAAAAGCAGATAGTCTATTGCTTCTATTAAGCTTTCAAAAATTTTTTTCACCTTTAATCTCCTTTTAGAATGAGGGGGAAGATAAGCAGAACCCCCTTTATTATTTACAATTCTATCTCTCCCATATCAGTTAAATCTTCCGATATAGATTCCATATCATTTATAACCTCAAAATCTTCTGCTTTTGCAGATACACCAGACAATATACGTCCATCCGATGCTTTGAGCGCATATGCAGTTAATTTTAGCTTCTTAAAGCTAATCATAACTGATATATCATTTTCCATCATCTCCTCTAATTTTCTGAATTTTGCCTCTATTGATGGAGGAAATTTGATTACAAGTTGCCCTCCACGGTAACCATTGCACGTAATCGCCAGTGCTTTTATGGTCTCTAATTTTTGCCCAGATTCATCATAATCATAGACAATCGTGGTATTTGTAACCTCCATGCCTTTATCGTTCATTGTCCTAGCCACAGTTCCTAAATTTAAATGTAATTTGCTTAATGGAAACGCCATCTTTTTTCTCCTTTTCCTTCTAATTATTTTTTTGCTTATCTTATCCTTTATTTTAAAAGGCTTGTCCTTTTATGTAATTCAGATAATCCCTGTATTTTGGGAGTATCTTTCATCTGCTGTACTGCTTATCTTATATTTTATTATGGGGGATGACTGGATTTATGTCCGTCAGTTTTGGGGAGGGTTTTTGGATTAGTATTTTGATAAATTTTATAGATATGAAGCATTTCATATAGAATATCCCTGCCTCCATTATTATAGAAACAGGGATATGAGAAAATCATTTTTCAGTTATGTTTTTGTTGATCTTTGATAAGACCTAAATACTCATTATATATGTCCTGTATTCTTTGCGCTGTTCCTTTTTGGGTAGCATGTCCTTCATAATCCATATCTTCCAAAATATCCAGAAAATGGAGAAGTGTATCATCAGGATCAGAAGCTTGTACTACCTTATTCAATAAGTTTCTGGATGCTACTACTAACAGGGTATTATCAAGATTCCTTATAGAACCTATTTCTGCATCGAAAAAATCCCGAAACTCTCCCAAAGAAAGACCAGATTTATTATTGAGATATGTATCAGCCATTTTTTTCAGATTTTTACTGGTCTTAATCTGTGTAGGACTATCCGATCTAAAAAAAGTATCTGAAAATCCACATTCTATCAGCTTATCTTTTATTTTATTTATATCACCTGTTCCATTCTGAATCAGATGATTATAATAATCTTCATCTACACCCAGATATTTATAGAGACGGTTTGTGGCATTCGGGATTCTATCAATTTTTGCCATATAAACATAGGTTTCCCTAATAAGAAACGCATTAAATTTTTTTGTTCCTAAATTCTTTTCATTTTTCATTCGCTTCTCATCCATCACAGGGGTTCTGGGTTCTCGTGCTTTTTTTTCCTTTTTCTCATTATCTTTAGTTTGATTTTTGATAATTTTTTGATCCATCTTATTTCTCCTTTTCAAATTTTTATCTATTATATCATAGCCTGTTTTATATAACCTTCAGAAAATATGTGTAAAACTGGGAAAGTAGGGGATTGGGGAAAAATATAGAATTTGAGTGATCTAAGATTTTGGACACAGATTATAACACAGACACAGGAAATTGAGGATAGTTTGTGTTGGAAGAAATGCTTATAAATAGAGGGTTGGGGGATGTGTAACACAGAACACATAAGTCCGAGGTAATACTAACTCGGACTCTCCCCTTCGGGGAGATCGCCAAATCGTGCTGGCGCTTAACGACGTCCGCATTCCGGCGGCTCCGTTCCTGCTCCGCTCCACTCTGCCCCCTGCATTGGCGAACGCCTACGCCCTTTGCACCACTGGCGATCATTGATTTTTTCACCTAGCATCCAAAATATTTGTATAATAAGACCCCCTAGCATAAATGATGCTATTACAAATAAGCCTATCAATTCAGCTGTTGTACTTATTGAATAAAAGTATTTTGTTAATAATGCTAATATAATGCTGCATATTATATATGTTGATATAAAACCTATACCTAATTTAATTCTTTTATGATTCATAATGTTTGCTCCTTTAAAATGAGGGAGGACAACTCTTAATGAGTTGTCCTCTGATTATTGATTATTGTGTGTTTTAAATTATAAGTCATGGTTCCAACCTGTTCCACTACCTGTAGATGTATCTGTACCACCAGCATCCTGACTCCATTCATCTAAGAATTTTTGTATTTCTTCATCTGTTATATCACTACTTGGCTGAGTTTGTTGACCATTGGATGCTGGTGGTGTTGTGCTACTACCTCCACCAGAACTGCTTCCACCACTTGTCTGTTGCGTAGAGGGTGCTTTGTCGCCTAATAAACTGCCTGCTATGTAAACAACTCCATCTCCCCATTCTACTCTATACCAGTCATTTACGATACTTTTTCCTGTGATCTTTATTTCCTGTTCAGCAGGAATATTGCCTGTTGGTTCGTTACCTAATGCCTCACCATACAGATCATCATAAATATCTGCATCTGCTATGGTATACATGGTCTCATTTACAGGTTCTATTTTATAGAGCATCTCCAATTTAGCTGACATCTCATCTTTCTCTGCTGTCAGTGCATCCATTTGAGACTGCAATTCTGCTATGGAATTATTCGCAGAATCCAGTTCTGTTTTCAGGGCAGAGTATTCTCCAACCTGATTTTGCAGATCGGATATCGTAGCCTGTAACTCTGCTATTGTCTCCGCATCCTGATCAGAGCCACACCCGATCAGTACAAAAGTTGACAGGATCACTACCATAAATAATATAAAGAATCTTTTCATTTCTTTATTCCTTCCTTTGATCAATCATATTCTTATAATAATTTACTACAAAATACCCATCCTGCCAATGCCCGATTTTTTAACCCGGTATACGCATATACGCGTAACAAAAATAAAAATGGTATTTGTTATGTTAACCTTGAGGGTATTACGATTCAATACTCTTATACGAGTAAAATATTTTTTTTATTCTAACATTTTTCAGCTTGGTAAGCATTCATATTTCTTTTGAAATTTTGGGAATGCCTGTATATCATGCCATACCGTATCAGATCGTCGCACTAAACTCGTAAAATACCTCGTTAAGTGCTTGGGATCAGCTTAGACGCTAAGCGGATATTAAACAAGGAAATAAGTCAGGGCGACAAGCGATACTTTCTGAACCTATATTTTATAATTCGATACCCTTCATTTTTTGTAATTCATTCTTATGTTCTCGGCTTCCATCATTAAATTCTTTTCGCCTAATTCTTATCTTTTCCCTTCATAATCACAATATTTTTAATTATATTATGCCGTCACTATGCTGTCAATTTATTTTTGACGTCATTTCGCTGTTAAAATAATGTCATAATTAGGAAAAGAGGATTATTTCTATGTTGCAGAAAACTGTAAAATTCACGCTAAGGTTGTCACCAGAATTACTAAAAAAGTTTCGTTATGTTGCTGAATATAACGCTCGTTCTGCCAATCGGGAACTACAAGTTTTAATGAAGAAATATATTTCAGAGTTCGAAGAACATCATGGCGAAATTACATTTGAATAAATAAAAGGAAATGTTTATTTATATAAAACATTCCCTTTTAATTCCATTTATTTTATTTCCCAAATAAATCTTTTTAAAATTTTACTCCTTCCCATTTTGTTACATCCATATGTACCGTACTCTTACTGATTCCAAACTCCTTCGCAGTCTGTCTCACCGTAGCATTATTCTCAATGATATAATTGGCAATCTGGATTGCACGTTCCTCAATATAATCTTTCAAAAGGAAACCCCTCAGAACACTTTTTTACATTGTATGAGGGGTTCTGAGGGGTTATGACCCTATATTTAATATTATATCCTTATTTACCGCTTAACTCTCTCTTTACTAAACAATGCTATTCCTTTGTAATTATTTACTTACCAAATTCACATACTTCTCTATTTTTTCCACAAAACATTTTGCATTTTTAAGCTTCCCATTCCCCCCCCCCTCAAAAATACTTGCGTGCGCCCTTTGGAATCAACAACAGCCAATATATGTTTTTGATCAAAATCTGTCATTCGCCCGGCATTTTGCAGGATTCTTTGATGGATATGTTTTATGTTCATCCGAGCAATATTGTGCGAACACTTGCCGCATTAGAAATGCAAGGAATGATTACACGTTCCCCGCATGATAAGGATAAGCGGACATGTAAACTGTATCCTACGGAACGCGCGTTGTCCATAATTGACGAGGTACAGACGGTATGCAAGAAAGCGCTAAAAGGAGCTTTATTAGCATTGACACGGCAGTTTTTTTCCCAATCCCCCTTATTCTGTTACTTCCGCTCCGTTTTGGAATCATGAGGGGTATTGTTTGTAGGACCTGCAGCTGATTTCTTAGCGTTTGTGCTATCTGTTGTACTAGTGGGGATAGAATTAAGAAAACAAAAAATACACATTTCCGAAGGGAAAGTTGTTTAAACCCTCTCCCTTCGCATCACTTCTATCTCGTTGGCATCTGAAACCCTGCAAGCGCTCTGTTCAATAAATCATTAAAAGGTTTCATGATTCGAAAAAGTTCCGCTGCCTTAGTAAGAAATGCTTCCGCATCATTCAATTCTTCATCCTGTATCGGATATTCCAGATACCAACTCTTATATTTAAGATACTCCGCCTGCGGATGTTCTTTCTCATATCCCGCAGGAACATTCTTTAATGCCGTTCCCTTTACGGTAAAATTTCTTTCAAACTCCGGCTCATGTATTACTTTGTCCCATTCTTCGCCATTCTGGGCAATATAATCCCGTATCATCGACGTTGCATCCTTAAACATATCCGCAAACAACCCTCCGCCTAAGAAGGACTGATTGCCGGGCTTTATCATAAGATAATATCCGACGGGAACCGGCAGCTTACCTTTGGAGGAAATGTGCGCACGAAATGCCGGATTATACGGTGATTTATCATGGCTGAACCGGGTATCTCTTACCATCTTAAACGTAAGGTCTTTCGGCTGATTATGTATAATGCTGTCGTCAAACTTTCCGATTTCCAATATTAAAGCCTGCAATAATCCTTCAAATTCAGCATTTGCTGTTTTTAAATCTTCTTTATTCGCATGATACCATTCACGGTTATTATTTGCGTCAAGCGCCGATAAATAATCAATAATGCATTGTGTATTCATAGTCTGTCATCTCCTTTATGATTTCTGAATAACGGAAAACTGCGTCGAATCCAAAAACTCTTTTATCAGCCCTCTCGTACGTTCAGGAGACTGATAAGGCTTACAGAATGAAAAGTCCTGTGATAAATCGTCAATATCTTCCATCGCATTTTTCACATCTATCATAGTCTGAACAGGAATTTCTGTAGCTGCCATATAATCCAGCTTAAGAGGGTTTATCCTATGGTTTTGTATTGCATAATTTACTCTGTCTTTACATTTGCATCTGCCGCCGCCATACTCTCCACAATATTGTCCGAGAAAATCCGCCATTTTTTTGCGTATTCTGGAAAGCCGCTGGCGGTATGCTTCCGGAGTCATATCCAAAATATCCCCCGCAATACGGCTGTCAACTTTAAACATCGTTCCCAATATAAAGATACATCTGCTCTCTGTATCCAGACATTGCAGCATTACATTGGTACAAGACATTTTCAGTTCCTCTGCCAGAATATCCTTTTCCACATTCTGCGTTAAATCCGGCACATCCTCTATTTTCCCGTTTTCTATATCGTCTCCGTAGTATTCAAAACTGGGCGCATAACGGGCAAACATATGCTTTTTGTAATTTTTCAGATGATTCACGGCAATGCTGAATACCCATGTTGTAAATGTACTATCACCTTTAAAAGATGACAGATGTGTAATCATTTTCAACAAAATGTCCTGTGTTGCGTCCTCCGCATCTGCAAATGTGCCAAGCATCCGCAAAGATAAATTGAACACAATGTCCTGCACACCCGAGATAAGCGCTTCAAGGGCTTTTTTATCTCCCGCCGTAGCCTGAACAACTAAAGTCTGTAATTCTTCATTCGTTTTTTGATTCATAGATTTTTACCTCCTCTATTAAATTAGACAACTTTCTCTCGCATTTGTGACAGGAAACTTCCGCAATCTTACAAAATTGTAAGTTACGGCACATAAACTGTAAGTTAAATCAATGGAAGCCGACCATCCTATTTGATATCCTAATAGCAGAACAGAAAACACCTCGCAGCAATCAAAAAAACATACACATATGTCAACTGAAATCATTGCCCGAGGAAATCAAAGAAAAAGGAGATATCAAAATATGAAAAGTGCACTTATCGCAGCAGCTTCGGTAGTAGGAATCATTATAGTACGCATGATACTGTCCATCACTTTAAGCGAACAAATCGCTAATGTATTTACAGGACTGTCATTGAGCTTTTTGTTATGTTATTTTATCATTAATTCATCGAAAAGAAAATCAAAGGCAGCAAAATAGAATCAACGGCGCAAGGGAACGCTCTCCTTTGCGCCTTATCAGGCAGTGCCTTTTTATCTTCATTCTACAATCTAAATTCTATAATAACCATAGACATATATATTTGTAAAATCTTTGTTAATCCACCTTCAAAATACAGTTTATTCCCATCAAATTAGCTTGTACTTTAACGTTAAACAAGCTAAAATAAAGATAAGTACAAAAGTATAATAGGAGGGTTACTTTTCATGAAAAAACAAGCTTTTAATCCTTATCTGCCGTCATGGGAATATATCCCGGACGGTGAGCCCTATGTTTTTAACGGCAGGGTTTATGTCTATGGATCCCATGATTTCTATAACGGCTATGTATTCTGCATGGGAGATTACGTCTGCTGGTCCGCGCCTGTGGACGATTTATCGGACTGGCGTTACGAAGGAGTTATCTATCCTCGCAATGAAGACCCGCTCAACCGGGACGGCAAAATGTGCCTGTATGCACCGGATGTCACAGTCGGCCCTGATGGCAGATACTATTTGTATTATGTATTGGATCATGTTTCTATCGTATCGGTAGCAGTATGCGATACACCCGCCGGGAGATATGAATTCTATGGTTATGTCCACTACGCGGACGGAACGCGGTTAGGCGAAAAGGATACGGATCAGCCCCAGTTTGACCCCGGTGTATTGACAGAGGGTGAACGTACCTATCTCTACACCGGATTCTGCGGCAGGGGTGACAAGTCAAGAACCGGTGCCATGGCTACGGTACTCGGTCCGGATATGCTGACTATCATAGAATCGCCCGTCTTTGTAGCGCCTGGCTGTGAATACAGCGAAAACACAGGATTTGAAGGGCACGCTTTCTTTGAAGCGCCCTCGATCAGAAAAATAGGAGATACTTATTACTTTATCTACTCCTCCACCCCTATGCACGAATTATGTTACGCTTACAGCAAAGAACCGACTAAGGGATTCGTCTTTGGCGGCGTGTTGGTAAGCAACTGTGATCTGCATATCGACACCTATAAACCGGCAGAGCAACCTATGGCTTACGGTGCGAATAATCATGGCAGTATTGTTAAGATTAATGAGGAATGGTATATTTTCTACCACCGTCATACGAACGGAACATGGTACAGCAGACAAGGCTGCGCTGAAAAAATCACGGTTTTGCCCGATGGAAGCATTCCACAAGTTGAAATCACTTCCTGCGGTTTGAACGGTGGTCCTTTGGTCGGAAAAGGAGAATATCCGGCGTATATAGCATGTCATCTATTAACGGATACTCCTTCTGTCTATGTAGGCGGGGACGAATTCCCGAAGATCATGCAAGACGGCAGGGACGGCGATGAAGAGCCCGGATACATTGCCAACATCAAAGACTCGGCGACGGCAGGCTTCAAATATTTTGACTGCAAAGATATTCAGGAAATCCGCATCACGACCAGAGGTTACGGTGACGGCACATTCGAAGTGAAAACCGCATGGGACGGTGAACCTCTTGCCCGCATCCAAATAGCATATTCCAATGTCTGGGAGACTTATTCGGCATCTGTTTCCATTCCGGACGGAATTCAGTCGCTATACCTTACTTATCGCGGTCCCGGATGCGTCAGTCTTTTGTCCTTTGAACTGATTTGAAACCGGGATGGATTCCACCGCAGACACTGTATGAGGAGAAGCTGCAGATATAATGAAGAGGCTATGCCATCGATACGAAATGGCATAGCCCTGCTATTTTCTTACTCTTCTCTATCCCACGTTAACCGTGCAGACCCGTTCGAAATCATTACCTCCCTTTTCTCCCCGTCCGCGTCTACCGTCACCTTCATAGCTCTCAGTCGTCTATCCGTAGGTTCTTCCTCATTTTCCATGTCTTTTCCGAGTGTTAAAGAAATCAGCGCCTGATCCGGATAAGATGCGATCATTTCCCGCTCATATCTTGTCTTTCCTATCTCATAAGAAACGCGCGAAGCCCCGTTATCCAGATCAAGTTCCCGACGGTAGTTGCGAACTTCTCCTGTCTCTTTAAATGATATATATAACTCTCCGGCCGACTCATAGGAGCGCTGGGAATTTGGTGTGCCGCATCGCTATACCCGGATCTTCTTAATCCACTTGCCGCCCCTTAGCCGGATAATACACCAGAATGTTTTGGCAATCTGGTCCGATTTTAAGCATACATATATCCAAAATGCCGACCAATGCAGCACAAACCCTGCCAGAAGTCCTAACGGTATCGATAGTACCCACAGGAAAATATTGTCGGCAAGCATCAGCATCTTCGTATCTCCTCCTCCGCGCAGTACTCCTTTGGTCATAATACTGTTCGTAGCTTGAAACACAATGATCAGACTGATCGCCTTCATCAACTGTGCGGCCACTTCAGCCGTTTCTTCAGATACATTATAAGAGGAAATAATCGGACCGCTGACTGCCATGATAAATACAGCGGAGAGAAGTCCCAGACCGATACCCAGCCGCAAAAAACTACCTGCCTGCTTCTGCGCCTTTTCCCTGTCGCCTTCACCTAACGTCTGCCCCGTCACAATAGCGCCCGCCTGACATACACCCTGTATCAATACAGTGATCATCTGCTGTGTAACGCTGGTAATCGCATTGGCAGCCACAAATGTCACACCCAGTCTGCCAATTACCATCGCTACCGTATTGCCTCCGATAGCCAGTATCCCGTCACTGATCAGAACCGGTATACTGATTCGTACGTACTCCCCGACTAAATCGCTGGTCTTCATCAGCAGGTCCTTGCAGCGGAATCCGATTCGTTTATCCGCAAACAGCAAATATCCGCAGATAACGCTGGCTTCAAACAATCTGGCAATCAACGTACCAAGCGCCGCTCCCGCCACTTCCATTCGCGGCATACCGAATTTACCGAATATGAAGGCATAGTTTGCACATAGATTAACTATAAAAGCGCCGATGGATACAAATAGCGGCATCTGAACCTGCCCCACACTCCGCAGTCCTATCGTACATACCAAAGACAATCCCAGAAAAAAACAGGTCACAATGGAATACCGGAAATAAACGACCCCAAGCTGTATAATATCCTGCTCCGTCGTATACATCCGCATGATGCTTCCCGGGCAGAGTAACATAGTAAGAGCGAAAATAAATGCCAGCGCGACGGTAACCCGTATCATAATGCAGACTGTCTTGCGAAGCGCCAACGCCGCACGTTCAGGCTCTTCCTTTTTCATTCCCCAATATCTGGCAATCAGGACGGAAGCGCCCATCCCGATTCCCATACAGAATATGTGATAGATATTGATAAACTGGTTTGCCAGCGACACCGCCGATAATTCTGTTTCTCCCAGATTCCCCACCATAATCGTATCTAACATATTGACGCCGATCGTGATCAGACTCTGGAGCGCTATAGGCGTCGCAAGAAATGCCACTCGTTTATAAAATTTACTGTCAAACAAGGTTCTTCCTCCTCGGGTCAATCATATAGGTCATTCCTTCTTTGCCATTGCAGATTTCTTCCTCTTTCGTCCAAAGCACCTTTTCATCGATGTCCGCCGCTTCTGCCAGTTGTTTTTGCTCGGATACACACCAGTCTTCTATATGTTCAATGAACTTCCGGCGCTTGATATCTTCTGCAAACAGCGGCGCCTTCCTATCTGCCGGCATAAACCGAAGAGTCAGCGCCACAGGATCAACTTCCACGTCAAACCACCCTTCCGCACCGCTTAGATCAAAACCGTAAAACTCCTGCCATGCGCCAAGATGCAGGCATACCGGCGGTTCCGGATAAAGAATGCGCAGATAACCGCCAAACAGTTTTACATACAGATTTCCGTCTGCGACATTATCTTTTGTCGGCAGTTTGACCGCCGCCTCCCCGCAATCATAGAACAGATTGCCCACGATTCTTGCATCCCGCGAAGTGCCTCCCCGCTGCATTCCTCCCATTCGGAAAGATACCGGTTTAGAAAAATAACCGGCGCTGCGGCATTTGCCGATCAGGTTGCAGACAATCCGCAGATGATCGGTTCCTTCCCCGTAGATGCCGTACCCATTCACCACATCATGCTCTTTCATCTTATACCAGCCTGAAGAGCCGGGCTCAATAGGAATATCCGCCTCATGAAAACGTCCTTCCACATTCCAAATGATATTGTGGTCGATCAAGTTTACGCCATCCCGTGTGCATTCGATAAAAATCGCTTCCCGCTGCTCTATACCGTTCAAAAACAGATTCTCTGTGATGCGGTTATTTTCGTTACCGCAATCCAGCCAGAGATGATCCGCCCGCAGTGTATTGCGGAAAATATTACGTCTGATCAGTCCGTCCACACTGTTATGCAGCTTTATCCCTCCTGCCTCCCAAGACAGTTCCATCTTCTGCCAGCCGGTCCCCTCAATCAGGTTATCTTCTATCAGCATGTGCTGGGCAAAAAGACCGGCAATACCGCAGACGCCGGCATCTTTGATCGTACAGCCTCTGATAATACTATATCCGATCTGCTGGTCCTCACCAATATCATGATGCCAGCACTCATTGCCTACATCAATTCCTACGGCGTTAGACCAGTCGATCACACAATCCTCTATGATCCAATGATGTCCACGCAGACAGGAAAGAGCGCCTCTCTGAGGAACAGGGGCGCCACCCGCCGCATGGGCAAATGTAAGCCCTTTCACCCGGATATAAGACAGAAAAGGGATCTCCGGCGCAAAACATTGCTCTCTGCATGTAACCTCAATCTGATGTCCCGCCGGGTCGTCATTATTTTCCAAACGGAAATGCACGGTCTGTCCGTTGGCTTCCACCCAGTAGCTTCCCGGCGTGTCAGCCATCTGATGATATAGCGCCACCTGTTTTAACGGTTTTCCGTCACAGAATATCATCCCCCTGCGGTTTAAATAGGGAGTCATATCCGTCTTCTCATATTCAATAAAAAGTCTGTCATGCAGAATATTGACACAGCAAAAAGGATTGTAACCGCAAAACAACGCCGGATCCAGACGATACTGCCATATTTTACATTCTTGATACGCTCCGGTATCCTCCGGTCCATGCGTAAGCCGCCAATCCATACTTCTCACGAAATCCGTCACGACCTCAGAGGCCTTGATTACAACCTCATCTTGGTCAAATGCCTCGTAGCTGATCATATGCTCCGCGTCTGCACCGCCGCGCACCGGGCGCACCCACTCGCGATAGACACCTCCATGGATAACTACGCGGGTACCGGGCACGGCCTGTTTTGCCGCAGCCTGAATCGTCAGAAACGGGCTCTCGGGACTGCCGTTATTACTATCATCCGCAAGCGGATGTTTCTGATCTACATGAATTTCTTTGTCATAAAGCTGCTCTTTCTCCCAAAATGCAAACAAATTCCCATCCGGAAGATATGCCGTCTTATCCATATTTACCTCCATTCCGGAGCACATGCTTTGTCTGCTCCCCTTGATGATAAAACAGGAACCGGCAAACGCCGATTCCTGTCTATTACTGGCTGTATTTGCGCCACTCTTGTTTCTCTTATTTTCCTACTGCCAATTTAGCATCCAGTTCAATCTGATATTTCTCTACATCTGCATTGTACAGTTCTTGGAAACCGAAGCCATCCATCTGTGTGCACATCTCATCCCACATAGCATCGAATTCCGCATCGTCCTTCGCGAAAATCATTCTCCATGAATAATCGCAAAGCGTATCGTTACACTGGTTTCTAATAACGGAAATATCGGAAGAATCGCTCGGCAGTGATACACTGACATTCGGGCTGATCAAAAGTACATTATTCTTCTTCATGTAATCAACCGGCTCTTCTGCATCAAATTTCTCCTGCCACTCTTTCTTCATATCTGTCATAGTAGCTTCTTTATAAGTACTCCAGTACTGACTACTATAGGATTCACCACTGTTCGGATTCGTGCTGATCGCTGCAACAATCCACTGGTTAATCGCATTGTTACCGTCATTATAACCGCCGCCGCCGTACTCTTCGGGTACCGGAAGATTATCCATCAAGGCGTTGTCATTCATCAGTGTAAATTTACCGTCGTCGCCAATTGAATAGTTAAATCCTTCGATTCCGTCATGCTGGAATGTTAATCCTTCCGGACTCGCATACCAGTCAAGGAATTTCATGATTCTCTCATATTTCTCGCCTTCTACCTGTGATCCTACTGCAAATACACGAGTGCCTCCATAATAGCTGTCAGCATCTGCATAGTAGATCTGATCTTTTACCGGTGTGAAAATAAATGCATTACCTGCTTTCAGTCTATCCTGTGAATTCCAGAAACCAACCTGCCAGCTATACCACATCAAATATACCTGTCCGGCAGACATCTTTGCAACTGCAGAGTTCCAATCCTGCGTACCGGAATCAGGATCTACCAGTCCCCTTCTCTGCGCCTCATTCAGGAAATGAAGAATCTTATAATATGTAGCGCTCTTATCCGTTAAAGGAGTAAACGTATTATCTGCTTTTAAAATCGCGGAACCTTTAATCTTTTCTCCATACCAAGTTGTAAGCTGTACAACGTTAGCGATACCAAGCATGCCGTCGCCGCCGTCCCAGTCAGCCCAGAGAGAGAACGGATATGCAGGATCACCGCTTTCGTTCGTAGGATGTGCCTCCATCATATCTTCCAATACATCCAACAACCCGTCTAAGTCTGCGATTTCCGGACATCCTAATTCGGAATACAGATCCCAGCGAAGCATCGGACTAGAATAAATAACATCCTGTGTATAAGAAGTCGGAGACGTATTTGTCATCTCTGAAGGAATTCCGTAAGTTTGTCCGCTGTTTCCCGGAAGTCCGTTATTCAGTGTATCAATCTGATCCTTATATTCCATCAGGTTCGGATAATTGCTAATATCCGCAGAAATGTCCTTTACCAGTCCAGCTTCCACACAATCAGCGAAATCTGCTCTTTCCAGAACAAGGATATCTCCCAGATTTCCGCTGCTGGCACGTGTCTGGAACACTGCGTCGCCTGCTACCTGAGGCGCAATAATATTCAGTTCCATATTGAAACGATCTTTGACAACCTTATCAAACCAACCGCTCTGTACGCCTTGATAGTTTGCCGCCACATCATAGATTTCAATCGACAGAAGGTCTCCGGCTGCAGCGCTTCCACTGCTTCCTTCCGCACTCTCTCCTTCTTGCGAATCCGATCCGGGTGCAGCTTCCTGTGTGCCTGCAGACTGACTGCTGTCTGCCGTTCCCTGCGTGTCTGCGCCGCCACCACAGCCAGCCAGCGTAGATATTATCATTGCTGTAGCTAACAATACCGACAATACTTTCTTACTTTTCATTTTTTATCCTCCTTTTTGTTTTGGTTATAACAGTAAAATATCAGCCTTTTACAGCGCCGATCATGATACCCTTGGTAAAGAACCTCTGGAAAATGGGGTACACCAGAATAATAGGCGTCACCACCACAATCGTTACCGTCATTCTGATGGAAGTAGCCGTCTGGGCATGTGCCAGACTTGCGGCAAGATTCGCTCCCGAAGTGCTGCTGTTAACAAGAGCTTTCAAAGAACTCGCCTGATTAATATATTGATATAGCGTAAACTGCAATGTGTACAATTTGCTGTCCGTCACTAAGAGCAGCGTATCCTGAAAAGCATTCCACTGCGCTACCGCCGCAAAAATCGCCACAGTCGCCAGAATCGGTTTAATGACCGGAACGATAATAGAGAAAAATACCCTCAGCGTCCCCGCTCCATCAATTTCCGCCGCATCCTGTAACTCTTTCGGAACAGATTCCACAAAAGTCTTACACAGGATAATATAGAACGGCTGTACCGCCATCGGCAGAATATAACCCCAGAAATTATTTGTCAGATGCAGATTACGCATCGTGATAAACCATGGAATGATACCTGCATTAAAGTACATAGTCGCCGCCACGAACCGGTACCATAATTTCCGCTTCCAGAGTGTTTCTCTGGTGAACATAAAGCCTAAGAATGCAGCAATGACTACTGTAAAGAGTGTTCCTATAAGCGTTCGTGCTACGGAAATCTTCAGCGCACTAAACAAATCCGGAATCTGCATAACCTGTTGATAATTGTTAAAATGAAGTTCCTTGGGCCAAAACAACACTTTTCCTCTCTGGCTTAAATCATTGGAACTAATCGTATTAATGAATATGTAATAAAAAGGATACACACATACAAAAGCAAATATCGTATATATAATATAAGTGAGCGCACTGATAATCCGGTCTACCATACCGACTTTGTATTTTACCTTTGTCGCGTTAACATCTTTCTGCCGCTTCATACCTTTTCTCCTTTCCATGCCGCATATTGTACCCATTCTGTCCGTATCAGGGCCGCATGAACGCATATCTGTATCTATCATCCAATCAGATAAATCCTTCCCCTCTGATCAACTTGGAAATACCGTTCGTACAGCACAGAAGCAGGACGCTCACCACTGATTTCAGAATACTGATTGCCGTGGAAAGAGAATATCCTCCGTTACCCATAGCCAAGTTATATACATAAAGATCAAGTACCTGTATACTTTCTTTGTTAAATGCATTTTCAAATACAAAATACTGCTCCATTCCGTTAGACAAGAAGTTCGCCAGACTAAGCATTACCAGCACAAAATAGGTCGGCAGAATGCTTGGAATCGTAATATGTCTGATAATCTGCATTCTCGTCGCGCCATCCACCTTCGCCGCCTCAATCAGTTCTCCGTCTATTCCTGTAATTGCTGCGATATACATAATCGCAGACCAACCTGCATTTTTCCACGTCAACCATACCCACATCTTAAACCAGACATGTTCTTCCGATTGTAAGAAAAGCTGCGGAGAATCAATAATTCCAAGGTTCATCAGCACGGAATTCACTACGCCTGTACTGTTAAGCAGACAGTATGCGATAGAGTACACCAGTACCCAGCTTATGAAATTCGGCAGCGTTGTGACTGTCTGTACGAATTTCTTAAAAGGTACACACTTGATTTCATTGAGAAATACCGCGAAAATCATAGGAAACCATGAAAACAAAAGGCTTAATCCACTCATCGCAAAGGTGTTTCGCAGAACTTTAAGAATCTGCATAAGCTTTACCGGATTGTCCACCATGGATTTAAACCATTTCAACCCGACAAATTGATCCATAGACAGCGGAAACGGCGGTTTATAATCAAAGAAAGCATATACCCAGCCATAAAGCGGATAATAAGAGAATACCGCTACCAGAATCAAAAACGGAAGGATATAAAGGAACTCCCGAAATCCTCTTCTGTTTCGCTTGTTTTGAAAGTATTTCTTCATCCTACCTGCCATCTCCTTTCCTTGTTAATTCCAATACCGCTACGCTAAGCGGCGGCATCTGATAGATAAAATCCATCGCGGCTCCCGTCTGTCTGTAAGTCTTATCGCTTACATGCTCCGGATCTTCAAAACTGTTCTGATCTGTTTTGCTGCCCGTAAGTACATGCGCCGTATAATCTGCCTCAACTGCACAATCCAGTCTGACGTCTATCCCGGCTTCCTCTTCCGCCATATTCACCAGCTTGACATATATCTTCTCTTCATCAGCCGTTACAACACTGCTCTGTGCCGGGAAGGACGGAAGTCTTGTCTCTCCGATTAAGATATCCTCATGATATAATTTCAAAACCGTTCCGTCAGTACTATAGGAAAAATGTGTAAAGCCTTCCGGCACACAAGCATCTTCCTTAAAACGTGCAAGCTCCTTTGTCCATGGTCCGTACTGGTCCGTCAATGTATGCTCTCCGTTCCTGATCTTCCATAGGAGCGGTTTTACATTTTCCACATTCCATGCAGCCGGCGGATTTGTCTCATCACTGATATACATGGTATCCGGCAGTCTGTAAGGAAAAATCCCGAGTACCAGCTCTCTTTCCTCGTTTTTGTCTATGTATAGATCAATTCCGAAAGTACCATTCTCCTGCACTTCATCGCCGAATACGACCAGAATCTCATCGAGTTTTGCCTTAAAATGTCTGCGGCTCTCCGCAATCTGCTCCTCATCCGGGGATGTAATCACATAACTGCCGTCTTCTTCCTGCACCCTGCCCATTACTTCATGTGTCACATCCTGTGCTTCACCATTCCAGACAGGATTGCGGAACCGTACGCCCGGCTGCCCCAGCAATGCAAGCCGCCCCTTCATCGGTCTTACGATACGCCCTGTCTTAAGTTCACTTGCCGTCACATACTCTCCTCTGAAACTTCCAAACAGCTTCCACACATAATAACTGGGAATACCGAAGCTCCTTGTATGGTCAAATCGAATCAGATTAGGAAACCATGATTGATAATGTACGTTTTCCAGAAGCGGAGCATAAGAAGCAAGTGTCACAATATCCTGATTTCGTTCCACACCGGTAAAAAACGCCGCTTCACCGAGCGCAGCATAAAGTTCACTTACATATCCTCTCACTACCGCTACTTCGCCCAAAAAGATTTCCGGACCGTTCCGCTCATATGTATCAAAAAGATGTGTATTCTCCGCAAACCATTCCGCCGTATCGTAATAATGTTCGTCCACAATCTGTGCTTCCAGACCCTTTTGTTCCAGATGGGAATTCGCGATACACCGGATATGCGGATATTTCGCCTTGATGGCATCATAAAACATCCGATATCTTGTTTCGTAGGCCTCTCCCCAGTTCTCATTCCCGATTTCAATATAATTCATCGAAAACGGCTCCGGATGGCCCATCCGTGCCCGCACAGCGCCCCATTTCGTATCTGTACCGCCTGTCGCATACTCAATGGCGTTCAAGGTATCTTCTAACGCTGCTTCCAGTGCTTCGCCTTCCATCAGCGTTTCCTTTCTCGCCTGACAAGTCATGCCGCAGTTACAGACATATAACGGCTCCATGTCAAGATCTTCACAGAATTGCAGATATTCATGAAAACCGACTCCATCATAGGCTCTGTAGTGCCACATTAACAGTTTGCCCGGTCTCTCCCATACCGGTCCTATCGTATCTGCAAACCTCCACATGGTGGAAGGAGTAATTCCTTCTACGATACATCCTCCCGGAAACCGGAAAAATTTCGGTTGAAGTCCTTTAAGCAGTTCCGCGATATCACAGCGCAGCCCATGATCTTTAAACGTTTTTGCCGGCATTAAGGATACGAATCCAAGCTGCAGTCTGCCGCCTTCCGGGCAACACAGACATGCTGCTTCTTCCAGCGTGCTTTCCGGCGCTTCGTAGACCAGATCATAACGCTTCCAGTCTCCCGCTTCCACATACAAGCTTCCCGCCTCTTTTCCCGAAAAGGAAAGCGTCAGGTTAATCTCTTTATCTGCTTTCGCAAACATATAAAAATGGTAGTTCTCTCCTTTGGTCTGCGCTATCCCACAGAATCCCACATTTTCCAGAACGCCGCCGGGCATGAAATCCATCTCCAGACTGGCCCTTCGATGTTCATTCAGCGTATCGTCCTGCCGCAGGGTCATCTGCGCATTCTTCGCATACCAGCCGGGAATTTCTGTTCTTTGCAGTTTTCCCTGCTTCATCCAGCGTGAAAGACCTTCTCCCCCGTTAAACTCATCCCGCCAGCCTTTATCTGTCTCAAAGGCATACCCGTTGTCTACGGCATGGCATCCCTCCGGCAGCAGAGAATCTTCAAAATCCCTGTTGCGTATAAGTTCCGGATAAAGTCCTCCGTCTACCGCACGGTTGATATCTTCCAAAAAAATCCCGTACAGATTGGGCGCCGTATTCATCAGCTTCTCTTTAACCTTGATCGTCAGTTCTGCCATGTATTTATCTCCTTAATATTTAAGTAAAACGTTAAACTTCTATAATCTGATATTACCGTGCATTTATTGCTATGTCAATATAATTCCCCTTTTTATTATGCACTTTGTTAAATATATATAATTTTTATTTGTTTTTTTTATATCTTTTTCCTATACTCAAACGATAAACATCATTTTATATATTCTATTTTACGAAAAAAAAGAGATTGCACAGATAAAACAAAGCAGTTTCATCATTTCACAATCTCATTTATCATTTCCTTTATCGTTTCAGCCTACCGGAAGACTTTTCTCAAAAAAGCATTCGCACAGTGTCTCCAGAAAGTCCAGTCATGATAACCGTATCCTTCAAAAAACTCGACAGACACGCCTGCTTCCGATACCTTCTTTACATTTTCCACGGTGCCCGGATAGTGATCTTCCTCTGTACCGCATGCCACGAACAGCATCCTGAATCTTTTCCTGAAGGCTTCCGGATCAAGCAATATATCGCTATAATCCACTTCTTCGTCCTGTATCACAAGTCCGCTGGAAAACAGACCTGCCCAGGCAAACAGTTCCGGTCTCTCGAACACGGTCCTCTGTGTCTGCATACCACCCATGGATAATCCTGCCATGGCACGATGGTCTCTGTCGGCAATAGTACGAAACGTTTTGTCAATATAGGGGACACAGCTTCCCGGCAATTCCTGCGGAAACGCACTCAGCGCATAATGATAATTACCATTCTCCGGGAATGCGTAACCTGTAGTCATTACAATGATCATTTCCTCCATCGCGCCTTCCGCGATCAGATTATCCGCAATATTTGAGAGTTTACCCTGCCAGAGCCAGCCCACTTCATTTTCCCCGCCGCCGTGTTGCAGATAGAGTACGGGATATCTTTTCTCGATGTTCTTCTCATAAGAAGCCGGCGTATATACATAACACAGTTTCGTGCGTCCTGTAATCTCTGACGGATAATATTGATAATGCACGGTTCCGTGCGGCACCTGACGAATCCGGTATGCCTCAAAATCTTCCTCCGGCATTTCCAGATAATTGACCGCCTTGAAGCCGCCGTACCCCACCGGCGCATTGTTGTCAACCACCTCCGTACCGTTCACATAACAGCCGTAATAATGGAAGCCCTTCTCAATGCCTGATACGTCGACGCTCCACCAGCCTTCTTCTGTCTGATGCAGCTCATACCGTCCCACTCCCCAAATATCCACTTCCACACGCTTTGCGCCCTCTGCGCGTATCCAGAATCTGGCGCTTCCCACGGAAACATCCAGAATCTCCGCTCCTGGATGTTCTTCTCTGTATCTTCCGTTCGGTCTGCCCTTTTCATCCACCGCATAAATCAGACCCTTATGAATCGGATCCGCCATCAACATGTGTTCTGCATAAGTCTGTGCATCCAACTGCGCCTTGTCAGCCGCCGGCTCTGCATAGACCCGTTTCATTTCCGATTCTGCATAAACCCATGCCTTTTCCGTCTCCTTTGTACGGCCTGCCGCTCTAAAGAGCAGCATAGCAAAATCCCGCAGACTTTCCCGCCATACATGCCACTCATGATATCCTTCATAACAACGTTGTCCGCCCGCTACGCCGAGCGCCGCAAAACGGTCCGTATAAACCTTCTGTGCCTCGTCAAGACCTTTCTCACCTTGTCCTGCCGTCATAAGCACCGTCTGCATAGGATATTTATCGTGTGAAGCAAGGATTGTTTCCGTCTCATCGTCCCTTATGCCCGAAAATACACCAAGATGGGCAAACAATTCCGGATACCGGGACACAATCTGCGTCGCCTGCGCCGAACCTAGCGACAATCCTGCCATAGCCCGGTTATCTCTGTCATGTTTCACCGGGAAACGGCTCTCCACGTAGGGAATAATATCTTCTACCAGTTCTTTTCCGAAATCACCCGGGAAAAACACAGGGTCTTCCCCTTCTACAAAGGCATAACCACAGCATATCACCACAATCATTTCCTCTGCTTTTCCTTCAGCCAGCAGATTGTCCATAATAAAATTAAGCTTGCCGTTCCAGAGCCATCCGCTCTCACTTTCTCCCACGCCATGCAGAATATAGAGCGCAGGATACTTTCTGCCTTCTTCTTTTCCAAAATTGGGCGGCAGATATACATAGCATTTCTTCCTATGGCCATTCTGCCCGGAACGATAGCTGTGAATCTGCACATCTCCATGCGGCACATCTTTGAGATACCAAAAATCACTTCCCTCTCCCGGCAGTTCAAAGAAATTATTTACGCCGAAACAGCCGTAAGCAAAGGGCGCGTAAGGATTTGTTGCCTGTACGCCGTCCACAAACCACCTGTGATAATGAAATCCCGGCAGAATCCCGGAAACATTCTTCTTAAAATACCCTTTCTCGTCCTTATCTAAGGCAATCTTATCCGACCCCAGACTGCCGCCATAACCGGACACTTCCACCGTCTCCGCCTCCGGTGCATACATGGTGAAAGTAACGCTCTTGTCTTCTTCTACCTTTACGCCACAAGTCTCCTCAACATAACGAATCGATACCTTTCCCTCTGCTCTGTTAAACTCCGCTTTTTTACGAATCGGGTCAAAGAAGAGCGGATACATTGTCGCTGCCTGATTTAGCTTTTTTGCCATACTTTCCTCCTGACTGCCGGCATAAATGCCGACCTCTCTCTTTAG
>ERZ779631.166-NODE-166-length-25046-cov-7.422552_pt1 | contig 25046 bp, 16 predicted proteins | sample MGYA00514193_ERZ779631 | MGnify/ENA primary metagenome ERZ779631 (study PRJEB29562, sample SAMEA4376710) | mouse gut metagenome | isolation source: Cecum | study: EMG produced TPA metagenomics assembly of the A DSS colitis mouse model was used to assess the...
TTTTTGCCATACTTTCCTCCTGACTGCCGGCATAAATGCCGACCTCTCTCTTTAGAATGCTGTTTCCAATAATTGGTATAACGATTTACTATACTTGTTTCGCTAAAGCTTAAGCAATTTATTATAATGCAAGCGCTGCCGCAACGGTCTGCGCGTACAGCCTCGCCAGAAAATCATTGGGGTGGTTTAGCCAGTTTCCTGTAAGATCGATATATCTCTTCCGTGTGTTTATTTCACGATGCACTTCTTGTACGTCCGCCAGTCCGACCCCTTCCCGGCAAAGTCCCCTGAGCGCCTCCGCATATTCTTCCTGATGTGCCATAAAATACATAGGCGGCGTCCCACACAAAGGATTCGGCAGCGTAGTGGAAACAAGTAACACTTCCGTCTGCGGGCTGTCCTTCTTGATTGCATCAATCAGTCTCTGCGTCTTTTCACGGTATTCCTCCATGCCACAGCGGTCGTTCATACCAAAACCTAAGATAACAAGATCCGGTTGATATCTTCCTGCCCTGTTATAAGCATTCTCAATGGCCCATTCCGTATCCATACCGCTCAACGACGTATTATGGAAGCTGACGGAACTATCCCACTTCTCCTCTATCCGGTGAAGTAAAAGTTTCGCCCAGACAGGCTGTCCCGGCTGTTGTCCGTACTTTCCGCTGCAATCAAATCCACAGCAGATACTGTCGCCGAACAAAACAATCTTTACAGGTTCTTTCTTTGCCACCTTCTCCTGCAGACGCGGCAGGCTCTCCATATTGCTCTTTTGCACCGCATGAAACTGCTTCCCTGCCGTGGTGTAAGTTACGGCAGTCTGCCACTTGGTTACAAGTTCCGGATGGCCGATTGGCTCCAGATTAATAAATTTCCCATTGGCAGCCGCAACCGGTCCGAAATCCAGTCCAAAATGACTCTTTTCAAGGGCTTGCCGCGCTTCTTCCTCGGTATCATAGAAGAACGTCCCCCAGCCGGTATGCGGAATTGAACTATCCTTCGTCAGCACCAGATTTCCATCCTCAACCTTGTAATCCCGTTCCTGTTTATAGGCAGTTTCGCCATCATAACTTTCCACACAAAGAATCCGCTCCGGAGGGAATAAAAACGGCGCTTTCACCATACCGTCTTCCTCAATCATCGCAAAAGTTTCCCGATAAACCGTATCAGTCTCCCAAAGCGGCTTCATCCACTCCTCGCACCAGCGCTCTCCCTTCTCCAGCCGTTCCTTGACTTTATCTATCAGAAACGCCTTAAAGGGCGTTTCTTTCTTATAAGAAACAACAGGACCATCGGCTGTAAATATCATCTCGCAGGGTTCCTCTTTCGTATATGGTTTCCATTCCGGCATCGGACTTCCGTCCGCATCCTGCCCGTTGGGGTCTCCCGTTTTTATAAAGTTCGCCCAGTAATTACACATTTTTCTCGCCAGATCATAATGGTGCCCCACAAAGGGCCGCCAGCATTTCGCCAGTGTCTCGAAGAAAAACCACAAGTCGCACGAATGGAACGTCCCCGGATTGTCCTCCCCCGGAATATCCGGTGTAAAGCGGTAATAATAATAGTTCCGACCGTTATCAGTAATATCATTTTCTTTTCTGCTGTACGAAAAAAGCGCCTTAGCCGAGCACTCCAGCCCATTCACCTTCGCATATTTTCCCTCTTCAGACATGTCTCTGGTTTCCGGAAATGCCAAAAAGGTTTCCGCCTTATCCCCAAACAGTTTCTTCGCCTTCTTCTCCAGCTCCTGATCGTCTTTTGCCACAAGGAAGCTCGGAAATTCATCCGCCGTATTGCCCGCCATCACAGAAACCGGGGCACATTTTCCTTCCAAGAACATCGTCAGCGGATCTCCCACGCAGAACCGTCCATCCACCACGGTAAACATCCTCGGAAATATCTGCGCATACTCCGCATATTTGTCACGGATGTAGAAAGCATCCAGCGCTCTTGCCTCTTCCAGATTTGCTACACCAAGGAAATCAAAGAAATTCTGTCCGCTTTCCTCCGCCTTGCACAAAGACTGCGGAATTCCGATGCCGCCTTCTTCATAAGGGCTTCTGATCATAGCGCTCATGATTACCGCTCTTTGGAATAATCCTGCATTGTCGGGACATGCCATCTGACTTAAAACGCTTCCGCCGCCCGCGGACTGCCCCGCAATCGTAATATTATCCGGGTCTCCGCCAAAAGCCGCAATGTTACGGATCACCCAGCGGATTCCTGCCTGCTGGTCCAGGCTTCCGAAATTAGCGGGCGCCTCCGGCTGCTCCAATGTAATTTGAGGATGCGCAAGAAATCCAAACACATTAATCCTGTAATTTACAGAAACCACCACCACGCCCCTGCGCGCCAGCCGTTCTCCGTCAAACTCCATTTCTGCAGGATTTCCCCACTGCAGCGCGCCGCCGTAAAACCACACCAGTACCGGCAGTTTCTCATCTGCGCTCTTAGCCCCGGTCCAGACATTCAGATACAGACAGTCTTCGTCCATCGGAATCTCCGGATCCACATTCCATTCACGGTTGTAAATGGTGTCGCCGAGTCCCGGCACATCCTGCACGGAAATAGGCGCAAACCGTGAAGCATCTCTTATCCCTTCCCAATTCTCACAAGGCTGCGGCGCACGCCATCTGTTCTTTCCCACAGGCGGCGCTGCGAAGGGAATCCCTTTAAATGCCGTAATCCGCGGATCTGCCGCCTCAATTCCCCTAATCCGCCCGTTCTCTGTTTTTACTTCTCTTATCATGTAAATTTCCCCCATTCTGACTCAATCTGCCATAACTTTGCCCCATACCTTCTACTGAAGCGTCCCGCAATGTGAATCCTGTTCCCTATCCATATATGCCATGTTAAGGGATGATACATTTTACGGATTCCCTCTCGATTAACGTACAAGGAATCTTCTTTTCCACAACGTTTTTGGTATGTAATGACTGTCCACTCTCCAGACTGTCAAGCAAAAGACACGCCGATTCGATGCCGATTCTTCTTAAACTTAGCTCCATAGTCGTAAGCCGTGGGTAAAAATATTCGGAAATATCCCGATTATCGAACCCTACTATGGAAATTTCTTCTCCAATCTGCACCCCCTTTTCATGAAAATAGTCATACACGCCGCCCGTCATGTTATCATTCATACAGAAAATAGCGGTAAGCCCTTCCTGCGCCAGAAAACGCGCCTGTTCATATCCGGATGGTCTCTCCCAGTCTCCGTAGCGCACCCACGCCGGATTATAGAAGATTTGCTCCTCAAACAAAGCTGTCTGGTAGCCCATCAAACGCTTCTGTGTATGGATATTATCTTTCTTGCCGCCGATAACGCCGATTCTTCGGTGTCCTTTGGAAATCAGATATTTTGTCATATCGTATCCGCCCTTTTCATCGTCTATCACGATTGACGGTACTTTTTCGGATTCCGTATATGCATATACCATAACGCTGGGAATGCTGTTATGTTCCGCCAGATAGGGGATAATCCTCCCATGGCCCGCCACATAAAGAAGACCGTCCACTTTGAGGGAAATCATCTCCTGCATTACGGGGTCCATAACAGAACGGTATGCCGTGTCATTATGATACCATGTATCGTTCCATCTCATATAAAGGCGCATATTCTGTATCATCGTACGATACCCTTTCGCCTCGCAGACCTCCATGATTCCTTCCAGAATCTCCGGCGTTGTAAACTGATCGATTTCCTCTGCAACAATACCGATACAGTTCGTCTTTTTCCGGCGAAGTCCCTGCGCGATATAATCCGGCTGATAACCTCTGCGGTGTACTACTTCCAATACTTTCTGTCTCGTCTCTTCACTCACCTTCGGCCGCCCGTTTAAAATATTAGACACCGTAGTCGCCGATACGTTACACTCTTTTGCAATTTCTTTCAACGTTACCATAACCCTCACCTCCTATCTGAATGATTCATATCATCCCTTTCATTGGCTTCATTCCGCCTGCACTTTGATAATTATTTTCATTTTCACATCACTAACCTCTCCGTTGACATCTTCCTGAAAGGACATACCGAATACCGGAGAACCGTCCTTTCTGAAATGGATTCTCCTGATGCCGTCGCATCGCAGCGTACTGTCCGGCGAAGTTTCTGCATGATAAGAAATCATCAGTTCGCCGTCTTCGCTGTAAAAGAAAGCATTATGCCCGGGTCCGTATTCTCCCTCTACGGAGTAAAAGCTGAGCACTGGCCAGAGATTCTTCTCCCAAGACGCCAGATCAAGCAGATCATCCTTTTCATCGGCACTAAGAAGTCCCACTGCATATGTATAGCTGTTCGCCGAGCCGCCGGAGTACGTTAGATAAACTTTCCCGTCTCTGTAAAATGCATACGGACCTTCATTGTTGATCGTTCCTGAAACATTTTCCCATCCGTAAAGAGGTCGTGTAAGCAATACCGGTTCGCTGGTAAGCCGCCACGGCTCCTCCTCGTCTATCGTCGCAATATAGAGCATGGACCCCGTATCCGTAGATTTTCCTATATCTCTTCTGCCGGACCAGACTACATAAGAAACTCGCGCTGTCTTCAAATATGTCATATCCAGAGTGATTTTGTTGTCTCCCGCAAGAAAACTGCCGTCCTTTTTGCAAATCCGCACCGGATTCTCCCAGTCTTCTTCTCTGATGATGCTCCCATTCTTCTTAAGCCTCATCAGATGACACTGCGGTCCCCACTCCTCATTGCTGACAGCGAATAGGATGTACAGTTCTCCTCCGATCACATGAAACTCCGGCGCCCAGAAGGTTTGTACAAATCCTCGCTTCCCATCCTGCGGAAGAATCAGATGCTCTTTGATTCCTTCCGCAAACAGACCGGAAACCGAATCCGCCTCGCGGACATAAATGCCGATGTCATTGAGATTATCATTAGTCGCAATAAAATACCACTTGTCTTCCCACCGGAATAATACCGGATCGCCATATCCCCTTGCCAGAGGAAAAGGATATCTCTCCTGACACACTCTGCCCCGCACCGTATATTCACCCGGTCTGTTAAAATCTATATTCTCTGTCTCCCAATCCACTCTCTTTATCGCTTCGGAACCATCGGAATATACTGCCACTGCGCATATCTGTTCCAATTCTCTTTTGCTGCCCACCTGAACGTTTGCAGGCGTCTGTGTCTCCACATGCCGCATGGGCATCCAATAATCTGCCGCCCGAAGGACTAAATCTTTGTCAAGTTCTATGCTGTCCGTCGCTTCTTTCGGTGAAGCAATTCCATCCTCCACCAGCCCACTCTCTTCAAAGCAAAGAAAATCTTCCGTATACCAGCATAGTCTTTTGCCTTCCGCTTGTGTATCGATATCTCCGTTTTCACAAGTCTGCACCGCCATAATATAGAAACCCTTATCTTCTGCCGCAAAAATAACCGGTTTTGTCAGTCCTTTCGGAAGAAGCGTATCATCCGGAAGGATCTCGGCTTTCGCAAAAAGAATACCATAATTTTTGTGAAACGGATAAAATTGCTTTCCATCAATACTATAAGCCATATGAATGCTGTTTGCCAGTCCGTCGGGATAATTTTCTTCAATCGCTCTAGTATAAACCCTTAAATACGCCTTGTTTCCCATCATATATTCTCCCTCTTTTCTCTTTGATATGGCGTTCGCATTCTGTTTATCGTTAAACATATCATATTGCTATTTTTGAAACCTGTCAATGAATTCTGTACAACTTGACTGTATATTTTACTTTTTTCCTTCTGCCGGTATGCACATCCAACTTGTTCCCGTTTCAACAGTACGAATAAAATAATTAGTATAGGTGCATCCTATAATATTCTAAGCATAATCCGTTTTCAAAAAGGAGGTATTTTCAATGGAAAAAAGGCTACGAATCGCACAGTACGGGTGCGGTAAAATGAGCGTTTATCTGATGCGGTATGTATTGGAAAAAGGCGCGGAGCTAATCGCAGCATTTGACGTAAATCCGGAACTCATCGGCAAGGACATCGGAGAAATTATGGGAACCGGCTTCTTTGGCATCCGGATTTCTGATGCCAAAGAAGCCGACGGACTACTGAGCGAACTAAAACCGGACGTCTGCATTATCGCCACGCGCTCCACCATGATTGATGTCAGGGAAGCTTTTACCGTCTGTGCGGGGAACGGCGTCAACGCAATCTCCACCTGCGAAGAGTCCTTATACCCGTGGAATTCTTCTCATCAGATTACCGAAGAACTGGATAAACTGGCCAAAGCAAACAACTGTACGCTCTGCGGCAGCGGTTATCCGGATATGTACTGGGGCTCGCTCATCACAACGCTGGCAGGTTCTATCCATACTTTAAAGAAGATTAAGGGCAGCAGCAGCTATAATGTGGAAGACTACGGCATTGCGCTCGCTAAAGGGCATGGCGCAGGACTTTCGATTGAAGAGTTCAAGAAACAGATTGGCAATTATAACGGTCTCTCCTATGAAGAAACTAAGAGACTGATTGCAGACGGAGTCATAGAGCCTTCTTACATGTGGAACCAGAACGGCTGGCTCTGCAGCCAGCTTGGTCTGCACATTGTTTCCCAAACGCAGGAATGCATTCCGATTACGCACAAGGAAGATTTGAAATCAAATACTCTCGGTATGACCATCAAAGCCGGAAATGCCACCGGAATGTCCGCCGTTGTAACAACAGAAACTGAGGAAGGCATCACATTGGAAACTCAGTGTCTCGGCTATGTATACGCTCCTGAAGATATGGACCGGAATGAGTGGACCTTAGAAGGCGAGCCGGATACAACATTAGTCGTGAACCACCCTGCAACGGTGGAACTGACCTGTGCGACTCTGACAAACCGTATACCGATGCTGATTGACTCGCCGGCCGGATATGTGACCACTGAAAAAATGCCGACAAACTACTATCTGGTGAAACCGATGCATGAATATGTAAAAAGTAAATAGCATCTTTCGTACCCTTACCTCTCAGCAATCGGGCAAAACAAATGCAAGCAGGTCAGAAACAGCAAAATAACAGCGAAAATGCAGGGGACTGAATATCCCCTGCACCGCTGTCGGCATCTCTTCATACTCCACCTCGCTCCACTCGACAACACCCCGAATCGGTTTCACCGTCAATCTTAAGTACGCTCCTTCTCTCAGCTCTCTTGACGCGCCAAAGGTAATATAGGTTCCCTGTCCGTTTTCGTCATAAGCAGGCAGCGTATAAGAATAATCCATGCCCCCGTTTAAGTCGATGACTCCTCCGCGCGAATGAATTTCCTCTATTTTGCTGTTATCAATCTGCACATAATAATACCCGCTATCTTTTTCTGAGAAAAACCATGCCGAGAGACAAGCCAAAACCATCACCAATGCCATAACTGCTCCAATAGCAAACCATATTTTATTTTTCATATTATTTAATCCTCACCTTTCTGTACACCGTACTGTTTTGTAAAATTTTTTATTTCAATGACATATGCGCTCACTTAGAAACCTCCTTTCTACTGACTTTTTATTTGCAGGCTCGATTGCTGCTTATAACTTTTCTTCATATACTACAATATCACCCGTACATTACGGAAGCCTTACGAACGCCTTACGTTTAACCAAAAAAGAAGCTGCGTATGCAGCCCCTTTATCATCCTTTTAAACATCTTGCGCACAAGACAACAGCTTCCTCTTTACCGCGCTCGGAACCCTTCCTCAATCGTGTCTCCGATCAGCGTGCTCCTCTCCAGCATATGTTTATAACATGTTCCCGGAAAAACATGGTAACTGTTGGTTTCTCCCTCCGTCGAATAGTATATGGTATTCCCATTAATCTCACAGCTTCCCATACTGCCCTTATCATAATCCTGCTGTACAATATAATACGGTTCCTTCAGACTCTGTTTGACAAAAACTCCCGCGTCCGTGACATACTGGTCCCAATAAGGGCTGACCGAAACAATAATGCAGAACATGAGCCCGCCCGTCACGATACAGCCAAATCCACGGCTTGCCTCGCTCATATATTCTCCTACCGCAATCATGATCACCGCAAACAGAAACGCAAGACCATACCGGATAAAAGGCGCTTCGAAAAACCACACTGCTATGTTAGCCCAGATAGCAAATTGAAGTACAACAAGCGGAAGCCGGATTTCCTGTCTGCGCCAAATCCTTCTGACAGCCAGCATAAACTGCAGAACCGCGCCCAGCGCCACTGCGCCGAGAAACATTTTCTCGTAGCGGAACTGATGCTCCCACCAAATCGGAAACCACTCCGACACAGGCATATCTATCTTAGCCACATCGTACAGACAACGTCCCCACACCTTAATCTGCTTTGCGTCATGCAGCAAATATTCCTTCGGAACTTTCCATACCGTTTGAAAAATATCAATTCCTTCAAAGGGGTATAGCAGCCAGCCGGAAATCAAATAATTCCTGACTAGAAACGGGCAAAGGATGACACAGCCGCTGAAAAGATATGCGCCGATTTCTTTCCATCTCTTATCCCTCACCAAGTAAACCGCTGGATAGAGCGCAATCAGTCCGAGCAGACATGCGGAAAACTTAAAGGTCGCCGTAAACACTGCCGCTACGGACAACAGACAATACCTCGTAAGATCAGAGCCGTCTTCCAGCAGATTCTCGCACCATGCAGTAATAATGAACAGCACAAAATACATGGTGGCATAGTCCGTCGCCGGAGACATGCTGCGCGTCACATTCACCAACGTATAGAACAAAATACCGACTCGCATCATATCCGTTACATGGTTCTCGTGTCGTTTAAATCCTTTTAATCCGTGAAAAGCATACAGACACATGATCACTTCCAGAAACCCGGTCGTCGTATGCAGCGAACGCCCGAACAGCCAGTTGAGACTGAATATGGAAGCGAATGCCAGATAAGAACTGTTATAGGCATAGTGAAGCTGTAAATTGCCGATTCCTTTTACCAGCCCGTATTCTTCATAAATCCGGATTGCCGCCGCATGATAAATATTCGTGTCCGTGTGGAATTCTCCTCTGGATGTAAAATACGCAATCAGCAGAATAAAGCAGCAGTAGAAGAATCCCTCCCAAGAACAGACAAAAGGGCGGTATATCTGCCAAAGCTGTTTTACTCTGTTACGCTGCAGATACCCGATAAGAAACGCCGCCATAAGCAAAACCACATGCGCACCTGCTCCTATCCTGCCGAATATACTGAAAAATTCCACATATACAGTAATGGCGACAATCCCTGCTATGAGATAATAAATCACGGAAAAAGTAGTAGTTTTGCGCAGACTTAATATGCCTATTCCTATTAAAATGCAGACAGCGGATATATAAACCCAGCTTGCAATAATCGATAGCACCGGTTTTTCTCCTTATCGTGTTTTGTGTTCTTTGCCATTCCATAATAGCTTCTGTTTTTTGAACCATTGTTATTCAGCATAGCACGCAAACCTTACAGAAATCTTACTTTAACATTACATTTTTGTAATATCAATAAAAACGGCACAGCCGCTCTTCACAGCCATGCCATTTCACTCAGTTCATTGCTCGTGCACATCACAATTCATTGATGGTTTCCGTAATCACCATCTCCCGAATCCGTCTTGCCGGTATGCACACCGCCACAACACAGGAGAAGGCAACGATTATCGTAATGATTGCCAGTGGTTCAAACGGAACCGTCCATGAACCGCCGAAATGTGTAAAGACTATTTTCATCATGAACAGTCGATGCAGATACAGCCCAGCGATATACCCGATCGCCAGACCGCTCACCGCATAGGTTAAGGTCTCCGCAGCAATCATCTTCGTCATCTGATTTACGCTCATCCCCACCGCGCGCATGGAGCCGTACTGTTTCATTCTAGCAGAAACACTCATGGAAATGTTATTTACAATATTAAAGACCGTAATCAGTGCAACGATACCTAAGAACCCATATGCGGCAATCCGGAATACCCAGAATACGGAATTAACCTCCTGATTATCCTCTCTCCTATCTGTAAACACATTTTCGCCCGCAATTACGCGAATGATTTCTACCGTTTCATCAGTGGCATCTTTCGTAAGCTGCACACTCAGCATGATATAATCATTCTCCCCCGTAAGGCGCGTATAAGTTTCCTCCGTACAGACAATCGCCGGGCGATTCTCCGTTCCGATTCCTTCCGATGCGACGCAGGCAACTTCCAGTTCCACATTCCCAATTTTAATCTTATCACCTGTATTTAAACGGCTGTCCATATTAAAAATCGTCAACACATAATTGCTATCCCCGGCTACTTTTGTCATATCACCGCTGGCAATGGACCTCTTCGTCCAGTCAAACATAAACTCATCATAGGAGATCAGATCCACACTGCCGGGGATGCCGTTGATCTCTGCCGAAACATCATAAGAAATCATGCATCCGAATGATGCTTCCACACCGGGCACCTTTGCAATCTCCTCCTTCATGCTCCTGTCAATAGAATTGGTATTGTCCGCCGCTCCGATGCTGATGTCCGGATTCAAGTCATTTTCCGACGGCGTAAACCGCCCTATTAGATCAAGTCCTGCAAAGAAAACCAGAAACAATGTGACCATAAAAGCAAAGGACAAACTCATCAGAATCAGATTCTTCTTTGCCTCTGTCGCATGATAGACGCCCAACGCGCTCTCCACCTTGAAGATACGTGTATTGGCCGCATACGTAATCCTTCTCCCTGTTTCTGCGTTGCCCGACACAGCCGCCACCGGAGAGACGCCTGCCGCGCGCCTCGCAGGAACATATGCCGCCATAAGCACTGATATTACACCGACCAGAATACCAGATGCAATACCAATCATGCTAAATCGATACGAATAATCGCTGAACTCACCACCAACTTTATACTGTAAAATCATACACAGAGCGCATGTGAAAACGGCACTGAATGCAAGACCGGCAGGAATCGCCGTTTTACACCAATTTAGTGCTTCCAGCCTGACAAAACGCATCACCTGCTTTTTGCTTGCGCCGATACAGCGCATCATCCCAAAGAATTTCGTCCGCTGTGAGACCGTACTGTTGATACAACTCGAAATCATTAGTACACCGGCAATCAGAATCAAGATGAAAACCACCGCCGCAATCAGATAGAAACTATTCATTACCTGACTGCTGCTTGCTCCTGCTACTCCCATTGTAATGAGATTTTCTTCGATATTTCCATCGGTAAGCCCGCACTGCACTTTCAGATTGTCAATCACTTCTCTGATATCCGTTACTTTCGCAAATCGGATATAATATGCGGCATCAGTCAATCCCCCATTCTCATCATCGCTTTGCACATCGCTATTCCCATTGACCTTACAGATATTATCAAGTGCGTTTAGACTCATATAAGCACAGACACCATCATACTTCTTGTCATATTGCTGATATTCGTCTACGCAGAAACCGGTTATTGTATATTCGAAATTATCCGCCGGCGTATGGATGGTAATATGATCTCCCAATGTGACCCCCAGACGTTCCTTAGAAATTTCATTGAGCATGACCTCATTATTGTTCTGCGGATACATACCTTCCCATTCATAGTCTCTGATTTCATTGACATATGTCTGTTCCGCCCCGTACAGAATGACTCTTTTACCGTTAATCTCATAACCTTCATAGATGTCTTCCCCGAAACTGCGATACCATGCGGACGCCTCCACACTGCCCAATCCTGCAATCTGTTCTGCCTGATCTTCGGAAATACCGCTTACTGCAATATGATGTCTCCCGTGTTTGCGCATCATGACTGCCGTCTGACCTTCCGTCATGATTTCCGCGTAAGAAAAGACTGTCGTAACGAGAAATACTGAAAAAATAATACAGAGCAGGATCAGACGATTCTGCTTCTTGTGGGTCCACGCAGAAATGGGAATGAGGCTTAAATAACTCTTCATCTCATGACTTTTCATTCCGAGCACCTCCCCAGATCCGTCAGCACACCGTCCGTTACCGACAATACTCTATCCGCTGTCTGGGCAATCGTACGGTTATGGGTAATCATGATAATGGTCTGCTCATATTTCTTTGACGCCTCTTTTAACAGTGCAATTACCTCGCTGCTGTTCTGCGTATCCAGATTCCCGGTCGGCTCATCCGCCAAGATAAGCGACGGTCTTGTCATAAGTGCACGCCCGATTGCAACTCTTTGCTGCTGTCCGCCAGATAACTGGCTGGGCAGATGCTTCCGGCGCTCTTTCAGATTCAGTACTGCTAATAATTCTTCAAGATATTTTGAATCCGGTTTCTGATAATCTAACAACATCGGAAAAATAATGTTTTGTTCCACCGTCAACTCGGGAATCAGATTAAAAGCCTGAAAGATAAAACCGATATTCCGCCGGCGGAAAACGGTAAGCGCACGCTCCTTCATAGCAAACGTATCCTTACCGTCAATTAATACCTTACCCGATGTGGGCATATCCAGCGCGCCAATCATATTAAGCAGCGTGCTCTTACCGGAACCAGACTCTCCGACGATCGCCACATACTCACCTTTTGGCACAGAGAAACTGACGTTCTTAAGCGCCTGCACTGCAGCCTCACCGCTGCCGTAAGTCTTACAAATATTGTTGACCTCTAACAAATTCATTATATAAGCACCTCTTTCTAATTATTTTTGATAGAAAATTCCTTATCTCTTTTGAAAGATTAGCATATGAATCTTACAATAAGACTTCCGTCAGACTACAATTTTGTAGTAATCATAAAATTTAAAACAAAGGTTGTTCCTTCACCTAAACGGCTTGCCACTTCTATCGTACCGTTGTGCGCTTCCACCACGGACTTGGCAAGCGGCAAGCCAAGTCCGATACCTTGCGTGTCTTTAGAATACCTGCTGCGATAGAATCTCTTGAAGATATGGTACAAGTCTTCCGGATGGATGCCGCTCCCATTGTCCTTTATCGTTATTCTGAACGCAGACACAGACATACTCCATTTCACCCAAATGCAGTCGCCCGCTTTCGTATGATCGAGCGCATTTTTGACAATATTGCCGACCGCTTCCGTAACCCAGCTCCGGTCACAGTATAAAGAAACTGCTTCACTGCCCGATAAAACAATTTCTTTGCCCTCCTGTCCTGCCCGAAAAAGAAACTGCTTTTTCACATCCGTCATCATATCCAAAATATTTTCAGACCGCTTCTCTAGCACCATCGTTCCGGCATCAAATTTAGCTACATTTAAGAAATTCTGTACCAGCGTCTCTATACGGTCAAGCTCCTTTTCCGATAAATCTGTAAATTCTTTCACGGTCTCTAAATCTGCTGCCTCAGCTTCCGCCTGCAAAATGCCGTTATAAATATTCAGTGCGGCAAGAGGCGTCTTTAACTGATGAGAAACATCCGATATCGTGTTCTGCAGAAACTTCCTTGACTTTCCTTCATTGTCTGCTTTTGCATTCAAAATAGCCGCCATAGAATTTACTTCATGAAACAGTCTAAACAATTCTCCTTCTTCATCACATTCAATGCGTGCCTCCCTGTCCCCGGAAATAAATTGTCTGATTTTAACCACAGCGTCCTCCATCAATTTATCCTGCTCTTTAAAATACCCATAGCATATAGCCAGCACGCTAATTCCCACTATCAAAATTCCCACCGGTAAAAGCGCCGCGGCTTTTCCCAAACCTAAGTTCATTTTCTCCTGACACCAGAACGTAACTATCGCAGACAGTAAAGCAGCCGCCAGTATACAGAACGTAATCCGCAAAAACAATATTTTTATTTTGTGGTTTGTAAGCACTCTCATCTTTGTTTCATCCTCTTCTCTTTTAAAACCCACAAACACATCGGCATCTTTCCAACGTTTACGTTATTTTTCTGAAACACTGTTCCACTTATATCCCATACCTCGGACGGTCACAATCTTGTCAGGTTCCCCGGGATTGTCTTCAATCTTCATACGCAGTCTGCGGATATAAACCGTAAGCGTTTTGTTGTCTATATAGTTTTCGTTACAATCCCACAGCCTGCCCAGAATTTGTTCTGGTGAAAGCACTACGTCCGGATTTTCCATAAACATACACAGCAGCTTATATTCGCTTGATGTTAATTCTAAAGGTTCTCCATTCTTGTACGCTTCGCCTTTTAATAGCTTTACCGTAATACTATTGGAAATAAGTTCCGTATCCGACTGCTTGAAATTATCGCTTCGTCTAAGCAGTGCATGGAGCCTTGATAGGAACACCGCTAGTTTAAAAGGCTTTGTAATGTAATCATCCGCACCGATATCAAGCCCCATGATAATGTCCGTCTCTTCGTCAGCAGCAGTCAGAAACATAATGGGCACTTTGGACGTCTCTCGTATTTTCTTACACACATCAAAGCCGGAACCATCCGGCAGCGACACGTCCAGAATTACCAAATCATATTTTCCATCTTTCCACAGCTGATCCGCTTCATGACTCGTGCGGGCAACATCAACTTCATACCCCTGCTTTTTTATCGCAAAAGTAAGTCCGTTGATCAAACTCAAATCATCCTCCACAAAAAAGATTCTTTTCATGCGTTCAAACCGCCTCCTCTTTCTATTATGCACGATAAAATATAAAAGGTGCAGTCCGACGAATCACTCCATAGTCCTGCACCTTTATCACTCATATTAATCAAATGACTGCAAGCAGCCTCCTGCCCCATCGCTTGCGGGAGCAAAAACGCATTCCGGTCCTTACTGCATCTTCGCCGTAAAATATACGAAGTATACATCACCTTCGGAATCGTCGTCAAACATTTCAAGATATGAAATAGAGAAATCATTTTCTCCCACAGGAACCTCATATACCAGAAGCCCCGTCGTCTCCTCATTGATACCCAGTTCATATGTCTCCTCAAGCTGGTCGTCGCTCACCGGGTCAGCATACGCGGTAATCGGATAATCATAATCGTCTGCGCCGTCACTGTTCCACTGAATCTGGAAATCAGTGTCATACATTTCAATAGACTCATTGAAAGTATTCTTTACAGTTACTTCTGCCACAAGTATGCACTTACCGTCTGCCGGCTGATACCCGTTATACTCTTCACACAAATATGCGTTGTTAACTGTATAATCGAAGAAATATGTCTTCATCGTATCGCCGAAACGCCCCTCGACATAACCGCCTGAACTCTCTACCTCTTCCGATTCTTCAACTTCCGGTTCCTCTTCAACTTCCGGTTCTTCTTCAACTTCCGGTTCTTCCGCTGGCTCATCTTCAGCTTCCAGCTCTTCTCTTCTATCCTCTTCTTCCTGTCTCTCTTCTCTTACACTGCTGACGCTTCCTCTATCTTCTCCACATCCGACTAAGCATATTGACAGTGCAACTCCCGCTAATACATAAGAAAATCTTTTCACTTCTTCATTCCTCCTAAGTTATAAAAAACAATAGCAACGAAATTATTATAACTTGTAATTATACAAATCTCAATCCCCAATTCGCTCATTTTCGATTCATTCCCGTCTTACAGACACGGTTTGCCATCAAAGATATCATAATACCCTAAGTGATAGATCCCGCCTTCTCCGGCATTTTTCCAAGATGTGACATGCCGTTCTTCTTTGCGCCAATAGTCCTTTGTCTCACAATCCCAAATAATATTTTCATAGTCAATTGCACCAGTCTCACCATCCACTTCTAGCGGGCATGAATAGTTAACCGTCACGATGCCATTTTCCCAAAGTATAATTTCCCCCAAAGCATACCCCTCCGCCTCAATTTCCGCAGCCAGATCCTGCCCGCACAAATCCTTTAATTCTTCCCTTGAAATCAATTTCCCTTCATAAGGTACAATTCCGTCTTCCGCCTCCACATAATGCAGGAAATAAGGTTTCCATGTATGCCCTGTATACATCTCATCTTCAATTTCATAAAAATTATCATAGCCATCCGCTGTCAGCTCAAATTCGTTTCCTCCGCGGTGCGTTATACAATTAATCCCAGAAAATGCACTCTCAAGCGGCTTGCCGTCCTCAACTGTCCACAGTTCACTGATGGTAGCCGTCACGCAAAAGTCCGTATGCAGATAAATATATTTCCTATTCTCCCCAAACTTCATCAGCCCGGGTATCTGACGATAGCATCCGTAGCTTGGAAGTCTCTCACAGCCATCCGCACCTACAAACCAAAACTGCCCATATATAAGATCCTGTAATACGTCTTCACGAATTCTCCCGAGCAGTACAAATGTCTCACATGTGCCGTCATTGTCATAGTCGTCATTATCCGCAAACAATACATCGTTCACATTCTCCAATATTTCCGATACACATGCTTTGTACTCATTGACATTTGCATCATCCACCCTTCGGCTGCACAAGGATAGAGCCGCAAGAACCCATAGAATAAATCCCTTTTTCATTTTGCCGCTCCTTTCTGCCACAAAGCAAAAAGCCGTCTTTTCCATAGATGACTGTCTCATTTACGTCCACGACGGCTTACCCAAGCTAAATTACTATCTCCTGTCAATTTCACATAACAACATACCCTGTTCGGAATGCCCTAGTTATCAATCGGACCCCTACAGTTCAAACCTCCCGATGATACCATCCAACTGCTTCACAACACCGTCTAACTCATGCATAGCCTGACCGATATTGCCCATCTCCGTATTCTGGTCCTCTACCCTGCTGTTTACTTCCTGACTTGCCGCTGACAACTCCTGCGTCTCGCTGGATATACCGGAGAAAGTATCCACAATCTCATTCTTATTATTATTCAAAGTTTCAACCGCATTCTCTAACTCGTTGATATCGCTTCCCATACTCGTGATATCATCGCTGATCCGCTTAAATACACCTTGTGTATCTTCCATTGCCGACATACTCTCTGTTGTCGTTTCCTGAATCTGCCCGATCTGTGTGCCGACATTCTTAATCTCGTTTTGAATCTCCGTAATAATCTGATTAATATTCTGGGTCGCTGATGTCGTCTGCCCTGCCAGTTGTCCGATTTCTTCTGCAACAACCGCAAATCCTCTTCCAGCCTCTCCGGCTCTGGCTGCCTCTATAGACGCGTTTAATGCAAGCAAAGAGGTCTGTGTGGCAATCTCGCCGATTGTCTTACTGATACCGTCAATAGAAACCGACTTCTGCGACAAACTGTTAGCTGTCTCATATGTAGCATCCTGTATCTCACGGCTCCGATTAATCTTCTCCGATAATGTTCCGACTGTTTGCATTCCCTCGCCACACTGCGTAACTGCCGCATTGGCAACTTCATTCATCTTCTCCATACGTTCGGCAACCTGCGTCAGCTTATCTGCAAAATCCGCCAGATTTTCATTGGCATGCTGTGTCTGCTGTGCAACGTCATCAATTGCAAGCACAATCTGCTCTACCGTATCTTTGACTGCCGTATTGCTCGTTACTGTACTTTCGACAGACCCCTCCACATTCTCAAACTGCATTCGCAGCACGCCGGAGGCATCCATCATCTGTCCCACAATCTCATGAAGCGAAGCGCGCATCGCCTGTATTGCCCGGTCCATGACCGCCATCTCGTCTTTTCGCTTAGGATTCAGTGCGCTCTCCTTAAGCTGCAGTTTCAATTCTCTAAGTTCCGTGACCTCATCCTGCATAACCAGAATCGGCTTCGTGAAAGTGCCGCTGTAAATTGCCACAATAACTGCCGCAGCCAGTGCGGATACCACCATAACAACTACTGCGAATTTCAAAATCTGTCCGACCACCTGATCATATACCGAAGCCGGAGTTACAACGATAATATTCCATCCTATTGTACCGACAGGCCATGCCTTCAGGTATTTGCTTTCTCCGTCATAGTCTACTACCTGACTGCCATCGCTGATTGCCGCAACATACCCTCCGTCCAATACGTCTTTCATTCTCTTCATGTCTGCTTCCGTCGATATAAATTCCTCATTCTTATGCATCAGAATCGAACCGGAATTATTTACCAGAAATGCATAACTCCCATCAGTAGTATCCACGACTCCATCCAGCATATCAAACAGAATCGGAAGCTGTAAGTCCATACTGATGACGCCGGTACTTCCGTCCTTAAGCGTAAATTTCCGTCCGATGGGAACAACCATATTACCGGTAATGGAGTCTAAGAACGGATCGCTGCACACCTTCTCCTCCGATTCAATCGCGCCCTTATACCACGGACGATCCATGCAGGACCATCCTTCCTCCGGAATCCATCCAGCACCGTCATAATACTCCCCGTTAGAAAAAGCTACATAAATATCTGTCGTGTTATCATTTTCTTCTGTCAGCGCCTGCAGGAAATCCCATAACCTCTCTTTATCAACCTGCTCCTGACTCTCCATGTACACATTAATCGTGTCAAGCACTGCTGCATTTTCTTCTACCCATTCATTAATACTCGAAGCGTAGTACTCGGCCTGCGTCTTATATTGGGCGTCATTCATCCCCGCAATTCGGTTCTTAACAACCGATACAACGCACAAAATCGCCGCCAACATACACCCAATACAAATTATCGAGAAAAAAGTGGTTAGTTTCGCTCTAATTTTCATTCAGTTACCCCCTAAATTGCTTCATCCCCTCCAATCCAATCAACAAACCCTTTTCTCCCATATAAATAATTGTACTAGATAAAGGATATATCACAGCATTTAAGATCACGCTGGCTTCCATCGACGACTGGGAAGGTCTGCGTGATTTCGCTGAAAACCACCTGAATTTAGTGATCCTCGGGGACAAGGGTTATACCGGAGAGCAGCTTTTGGAAGATATGCGCTCAAAAAGTATATGCCTTATGTCTTTGAAACCGTCCAGCTACAAAACAAACTGGCCAAAGGAGGTCCGACAGTTGATCTTCCGCTTCCGGCGTAGAGTTGAAACAGTGTTTTCACAGCTCAGCGAACAGATGAAAGCGGAAAGAGTGCTTGCTAAAAGTTTCCGAGGGTTATGCACCCGCCTGCAAAACAAGATTTTAGGCCATAATCTGTGCATGGCATTCAACAGCATTTTTCGGGAAGCATGTGATATTGGAAGAATCAAACAACTGGTCTTCTAAAAATGGTCCTGCAAAATTAGACAGGGATTATATACGCTTTGCAACCTTTTCAATAATTCGATATTAAAATAGCGCAACGAGTTAACTTATATACCATCCAGCTTGAGCCTCCCACATCCTGGCGTATTCTCCTCTCTGTTCCAGAAGCTGTTGATGGCTGCCATTTTCAGCGATTTTACCATCCTTAAGAACAACAATCCGATCCGCAATTCTGGCAAGTCCCAACCTATGCGTAATAACAATACATGTTTTCCCCTCTGCCAGGTGTAAAAATGTCTGATAGAGTCGGCTTTCCTGTAGAGGATCTATTGCAGACGTTGGTTCATCCAGTAACAGTATTCTGGACTTTTTATATATCCCTCTCGCAATAGCGATCTTTTGCCACTGCCCTCCGGATAGATCAATGCCGTCAAAGTCCCTGGATAAAATCACCTGGCTATCCATGTTCATTTCTCTATCAACCTCTTGAAGCGCCTTCTTATAGTCTTCCATACTGTCGAGATCCGAGATACGAACATTATCCTCAAGGTTTAGCTTATAGCGATTGAATTTCTGAAATACGGCACTTATTGAAGAAAAGCAGTTACGATTCTCATCCATAACCTGCCCTCCCACAATCACTCTGCCGCTGTCGGGTTTAAAAATACCCAAAATAATACGTGCGAGTGTTGTTTTGCCCGCTCCATTTTCTCCGACCACAGCTATCGTTTCCCCGTTTTGAATCGCCAAACTAATGTGGTCAAGACATTTCTCCGCCGCTTCCGGATATCGAAACGATACATCATCAAGCACAATTTTACCATTGTCTATTTCTACACTTTCCTGCACATTTTCCGGACTGTCCATCAGGTTTAGAAAATTGTTAACCCTGCCTATATTCTGCGTCAGTTCGCCAAGGCTGTCCTGAAATACCTCCTCCATTAAAAGGAACATCACGTCAATGGAAGAAAATACGGCAGCAAAGGCACCCACAGTAATCTGCCCACGAACACAACCTGAAACTAAAATCAAAAGAATAACACCGTATGCGAGGAAACTGAAGCTATGCAATAAAAGATTAATGACAGCCTCTTTCCTACGATTTCTCCATGTGGTCTTATTCCATTTTTGTATTCCTTCCCGATATAGCCGTAGAAAATATCTCGTTGCCCCAAGCACACGCGTTTCTCTATAACAATCCAGAGTAGTCAAAGTCTGTTCATAAGCCTCTGCCTCCCTGCGTACCGGAGCAATCTGTCTTTCGATGCGGTCACCAAAATACATTTTCACACAGTTGGTTAGAAGTACCGGAAGAAATATCAAAAAAACTGTCACAATAAGTCTGAAATCCAGTCGATACATATAAATGCCCATCAGCGCAAAATATGGCACATAGAACGTAAGAATAGAATTCGCTGTATCCACCATGGCGCAGGCTTCTTTTGCCCCTTCATCCGCCATATTAATATCCGTCAGAAAACTGTTCCGCTCAAAATCTACGGGTCTCATTTTACTGATTTTTTTCTGAATCATCACGCATATACGCCCATATCCCTTCTCGCGGACCACGTCTGCATAGAAGTTCACAAAGCCGTTTAAAAGCTGGCTGATTACCTGGCAGGTAATCAAAATAGCTGCCGTCAAAATTACAGTGTTCCGACTCCCCGTTCCTCCAACACAAGCGCTGATGCTGTCAAAAAAACGTTGTGTCAGGATAACCAATACCGCAAAGGACATCCCGTGGAAAATATCTACAAAAGATAAAAGCAGGTTTTCACGCCAAACAGGCTTATAAATAAGCGGATATGCCCTCCAAAAAGTTTTCCAAAGATTATGATTCATATACTGTATTCACCCCTTTTCTGTCCTCTTCATACCATTTTGCCTGTTCCTCATACATTCTCTTATACAATCCGCCTTTTGCCATCAGCTGGGAATGACTTCCTGTCTCCGAAACCATTCCGTCTTTAATCACAAAAATAATATCTGCCATTTTAACAGAGGCAAGCCGATGGCTTATTAAAAGAACGGTTTTGCCCCTGCTTATTTGCTGAAAATTCCGGTATATTTTACTTTCATAAACAGGGTCCATAGCCGCTGTCGGCTCATCAAGTATACTAATCGGTGCTTTCGACAGAGCGCACCTTGCCAGAGCGATTTTCTGCCATTCTCCTCCGGATATATCCTGGCTGTCCTCCTTTATTTTCCCTAAAACCGTATTCACTCCATCCTTCAACTTATCCACTGTCTGACGCATCCCAATCTCATCCATAACAGCTGTCAGTTCTTCCTCAGAGACTCCATCTTTCCTTCCGATGGTTATATTTTCTCTGACACTGATCGGATACCTTGCAAAATCCTGGAACACGTTGGAAAGAAAATCCCTGTCATAATTACGGATATCCTCTCCATTTATAAGTATTTTTCCTTCATATTCCTGGTACAAGCCATTGAGCAGCTTAATGATCGTTGTTTTTCCAGCGCCGTTCGCCCCTACAAAAGCATATTTTTTCCCATGCTGAATTTGAAATGAAATGTCTTTTAAAATCTTATGTTCCGTTCCCGGATACTTAAAAGAGACATTTCGGAATTCCAAGGTCCGAAATTCACTCACTTTCTTTTTGGTTTTTTCCATTCCCTCATGTTCTGCCACACCTTGTTCCTCTTCCATGGCAAATATTTCTTCAAGTTCCTGAAAATACTGGTTATACCAGGCGTTTCGATCTATGCAGTATGTCAGATCCCAGGACATATTCTGTACAATGCCAAACACAGCATTGACCAGGGCCATGAACATACCAAAACTCAGCCTGCCGTCTAAAGTCAGAGGTATCATCACCGCCAGAGAAAATGCTGATACCAAAATAACAGCCATACTGCCGGCCTTGGTTTTAATAAACCATTTCAATCTCACACCTGTCGTGTAATTCCGCGCTTTTTCATACTGATGTAAAAACTTATCCCTGTATTCCTGCTGATATCCAAACAAGGTTCTCTCATCCACATATTCCCTTTTTTTAAGCATTTCATTATAGTATTCGTTGACGCGGCTAACCTTTGTGACATCAGCCTGTGCTTCATAGTCTTCTTTTCCGCTCTTCATAGCAATACGAAAGCATGGAATTGAGACAATCAGCAGGAGAAACGCAAGCCACCAAACCTGACTCAGCATAATCACCAGAATTCCGGCCACTTTTAAAATCAGCCCCAATAGCCGGAGCAGGCAGCTATAAGCCTCCCGCACCTGAACTTCCGCATTCGTATTGATACGGGAAATTTTATCTCTTATACTTTCATTTTCCATAGCTTCATATTTCAGACGGCTGATTTTTTCTACCAACCATGGTTTAAATATAGCCCGCAAACGCATTTCTATATGCTGCCCCACAAGTTCTGTCAGACTCTTTGATATCCAACTGTAGGCAACCAGTGCCACCAGAAAGAAAATAAGAAGCAAAACCTTTCTATTTTGCGTATCTGCTGACCCAAGCGCCATAACCTGATCCACGAAATCCGCAATTACCAGCGTCTGTAAACTGGGCACTACCGCCATGAAAAGATTTAGAATAAAGAACAACCCCGCTGCCGCGAAATCTATCCGGAAAACGATTTTTACTGCATCCATTACATGTATTTTTCTCATAAATTATTGTCTCTCCCTCATATGATCTTATTCTTATTTTCTTCATACTCTTCATATGTACCTTTGTAATACTCTACTTTATTCTCACTAAAATAAAGAATAGAATTCGCTATCTTTTTTGCAAAATATCTGTCATGGGTAACAAATATTATGGTTCCTTGGTATTGCTCAAATATGTCTTCCAATGTTTCTCTTCCCAGCAAATCCATATGATTAGTGGGTTCATCCAATAACAAAACATTTGGTTTTTTCATAAAGATTTTTGCAAAATTTAATCTCGAACGTTCTCCACCAGATAAGCTATTTACCTTTTTATGTACATCATCCTGGCGAAACATAAATGCACCCAGATAACTTCTTAGCTCATTTTGTTGGATATCTGGAAACTCCTCCCAGAAATCTGCCAAAACTGTTTTTTCAGATGAATAAGTAGCAACATGTTGATCGTAATAACCAATTTCCACATTATCTCCCCACTTTAAAAAACCAGAAACAGGTTCCAACAGACCATTCATTGTTTTTAACAAAGTTGATTTGCCAATACCATTTTTCCCCATCACTGCTAACTTGTCTCCTTTCTCCAGAGTCATTGACACTTCAAAAAAATGAGGAAAATATCCCATTTTTAAATGTTCGGCTCGGAATACCTCCAGTGCAGAATTCTTTCTTGGTTCCAGTGTAGCAAAAAAAGTACTCATATCACTTTTTCGTGGCTTTTCAATTTTTTCTACACGCTCTATGTATTTCAATTTTGCCTTTGCCATTGCAGATTTCGATGGAATATGTTTAAATCTTTCAGCCGTGTCCTTTAATCTTTCAATCTGTTTTTGCTGCTCCAAATATTTTTTCATCTGTAAATCGTAATTAAGTTTCTTTTGTTTTACATAAGCAGAATAATTTCCTACATAACGAGTTACTGATTTATACTCAATTTCATATATTTTATTGACTACCCTATCTAAAAACATTCTATCATGGGACACAATTATAACCGATTTTTCATAGTGATTAAGATAATTTTCCAGCCACTCAACCATTTCGTTATCAAGATGATTCGTCGGCTCATCCAGCAGCATGATATCAGGCTTCTTTAAAATCACCTTTGCCAATGCTATCTTTGAGCGTTCTCCCCCTGAAAACTCTAAAACTTTTTTCTTATAATCAGACTTTTTAAAACCCAGCTTAGATAAAATGATTTCTAAATCTTTTGCATAATCATATCCGCCTTTTCTAAAAAACTCTTCTTGCAGAGATGTATACTGCATTATTATTTCTTCCGAACTATCTTGTCCCATTCTAAGAACTAATTCATCCATTTTCTGCTCCATTTCAATCATAGGTAGATAGACAGATTTAATTTCGTCTTCCAACGTATTTTCTACTGAGCAATCAGGTATTTGCCTTAGATATCCTATGTTAATCTTGCCAAACTGTTCAATATAAATATCCTCGTCACTGTCACGTTTGCTTAAACTGCTTTCATTAGCTATCAAATTTAATAACGTAGTTTTCCCGCTGCCATTATTACCAATAATCGCAATTTTCTCTCCGTCTTTGATCTCAATATTAATATCTTCCAGTATTGTTTCAGAATTATATTTTACAATTCCATTATGAATTCTATATAGCATACAAATTCTCCTTTAAACTTGCAGAATTACTCGCTAGGGGAAATCGGCTACGTCGATTTCGCAGTTCTCACCTATTAATTAACTTTGCAACAGACTGCCGCTCTATATCCCTCAGCAAATGTATTAATATCTTTTATATAATAACTAAAACGATTAATTTTATGAATAACATTCCACAACATATCTGATTTTGATTCAAAAGAAAATCCAGCTAAATCTATATTCATTCCTGCACCAACTGCTTTTATGAAGCTTTCCTTTCTTACCCATATTTCAGTAAATTGTACTGCACGTAAATTTCTTTCTATCTTCATTAATTCCATAGCCTCCTCCTTTGAGAAAAAAGTATAAGCAATCTCTATGTTTTTAGGATTTATTATTTCTATATCAACTCCTACTTCGCTTCTTGAAAATGCGCATAATGCAAAGTATCCAGAATGAGATATATTAAAAAATATGTCTCCACTAAAATAAGGTTTTCCGTAGATATTATAATTCCAGTTTAATCTATAATGTAAATCCCTTAAAAAATTTTTTATATCTTTATTATGTACGATAGAATATATCCCATACAAATATGTCATTATGCCTCCGATCATTCTTTTTTTATCATTATTAAAGATATATGAACTCATTTTCTTTACTTTATCTAAAGGTAACCATAAGATTTCATCTAATTTAAAAGATTTAATATTAATATAGAAAATATATACTTTTAGATCAGAAATATATATTTCTTTAATATTATAATTCATCTTGAGTTTCCGTAGTTTTATCCACATGGTTCTAATCTCATGAATATCATAATGGACAACTTTCAAAAAATGCCAAAAATAT
>ERZ779631.171-NODE-171-length-24680-cov-6.043452_pt1 | contig 24680 bp, 21 predicted proteins | sample MGYA00514193_ERZ779631 | MGnify/ENA primary metagenome ERZ779631 (study PRJEB29562, sample SAMEA4376710) | mouse gut metagenome | isolation source: Cecum | study: EMG produced TPA metagenomics assembly of the A DSS colitis mouse model was used to assess the...
ATATGGTCCCTTTATTGGTCGTTTCCTTTACCTTTGTCTGTTTGCCTGGCTTTTACCGGCTTTAATCAGTGCTTCCTTAATATCGTAAGCATGCGCGATATTAGATAAATTTAACGTAAGGAGAATGAATGAAATGAAGAAGATCATGGCTTTACTGCTGACCATCGTCCTGGCACTGACCATGACGGCTTGCGGCGGGGGGCGGACCGGCGGGGATTCCACCGGCGGGAGCCAGTCTCCCAAGAGCTCCGACGCCCCCGCCCAGGAGACGGACACCTCTCTTGCGGACGCGAAGGAGATCGTGATCGGAGCGGCCATCACGCAGACCGGCGGACAGAGCGCCGTGGGCGTGGAGTCCCAGCGCGGCTTTGAAATCGCCGTGAATGAAATCAACGAGGCCGGCGGCATCGCCGGGAAACAGATCCGGACCATCATCTATGACGACCAGGCGACGCCGGAGGCCTCCCTGAAGGCGGTCACCCGTCTGGTGGAGCAGGATCAGGTCCACGCGATCTTCGGGCCCATGAGCTCCAACAGCATGATGGCGGTGGGCGAGTACCTGAACGACGCGGAGATGGTCACCGTGGGCCCCGCGGTGGGCGTGGCCTGGCTGCGTCAGGGCTGGGACTATATCTTCCGCTCCACGTCGAACTCCTATATCCAGACCGTCCAGGCGGTGGAGATCCTGAAGTCCCTGGATGTGAAGACCCTGGGCATCTACAACATCAACGAGGAATACGGCAACAACTCCAAAATCGATATGCAAAACCTGATTGAGGAACAGGGCCTGGACATTGAGATCGTGGTGGAAGAGGTCTACAAGGACGGAGACACCGACTTCACCTCCCAGAGCGTGAAGCTGGCGCAGGCCAATCCCGACGCGGTGTTCGTGGTGGCCTGGGCGAACGACTGCGGCTCCATCATCAAGCAGCTGCGCCAGGCGGGCTACAGCGGCCCCGTCGTCGGCGACAACTCCTTCCCCGGCCTGCCGATCCGAGAGGTGGCGGGGGACGCCGCCAACAATGTCTACTGCACGGCGGCCTATATCCTCCCGGACACCTATGAGGAAATCGACGCCAACCCCAGCTTCAGCGAACCCATGATGAATGCCTTCCTGCACTCCTATTTTGATACCTACGGCGAACTGCCCACGAATGACAACTGCTACCGCTCCTACGACGCGGTCTATATCATCAAGGAAGCCATCGAGGCGGCGCAGAGCCTGGAGAGCGCCAAGGTGCGGGACGCCCTGGCCTCCATCCACGACTTCCCGCGTCTGGTCGGCGTGATGGACTATCGGGACAATGACGGCGAGGGCATCTTCAACAGCAAGATGTTCTACCTTGAGGATGGGAAAATCTACGAATATACCATCTGATAACCGCCGGGTGGCTTTCGCAAGGTACCTGTAGCAGCATGTTCTGCTCATGAAGACCCGCAGATCCACCTCCGCATCCGGCTGCTTCGCTCTTGTGGTGAGGGGGTGGGTCTTTCTTTGAACCTGCAAGAATTTTCCCGGAATGAAACATGGGAGGTGTTTCCTTGTTCATCAATCTTCTGACTGGCGCGATCGTGATCGGAGGCATCTACGGCCTGATTGGCTTGGGCTACAGCCTGATCTACCGGGCCTCCGGATTGATGTCCTTCGCCCAGGGGGACCTGCTGATGATCGGGGCGTTCATCGGGCTGACGCTGTTCAAGACCATGGGACTGCCCTACGCGGTCTCGGTGGCGATTTCCTTTCTTTTGATGTTCCTGCTCGGAATCGCCCTGGAGAAGTTCGCGATTCGCCCGATTCTGAACAAGGGCGGCAAGGCGATCAATGTCGTCCTGATCACCATCGGCATTTCCATCGTCCTGCAGAACATCGCCGTAGTGACCTTCAGCGCGGACGTCCAGATGTTCCCCTCCATCTTCAAAAGCGCCGGACTGAATGTCGGCGGGTTCATCGTCTCGCCGGAGTCCATACTCAGCATCTGCGTGGCCCTGGTCTGCATGGTCCTCCTGCACCTGTTCATGGCGAAGACCCGTCTCGGCACCGCGATGCGGGCCGCCGCCCAGGATGAGACCGCGGCCAGCGCCTACGGCGTGAACGTCTCGCTGGTGAAGGGCCTCACCTGGGGAATCGCCACGGCTCTGGCGGGAATCGCCGGACTGCTCATCGGCCCGGTGTACGGCGTGTACTCCTCCATGGGCACGTCCATCGGCCTGAAGGGCTTCGCCGCCGCCGTCATCGGCGGATATGGAGACATGTACGGCGCGATTCTCGGCGGCTTCGCCCTCGGCATGATCGAGACCTTCGCGGGCGGCTACATCTCCTCGCAGGCGAAGGAGTTCGTGGTCTTCCTGGTCCTGATTCTGTTCCTGGTCGTCAAGCCCAGCGGCTTCTTCAACGCGAAGATCATCGAGGACTGATTCGCGTATCTGTCAAAAAAGGAGGTAGCGACACTTGAAGGTCCAAAGAAACCAGTCGAAGCTGAAGCTGCGGCCCATGGCGCTGCTGCTCGTCATCGCCGTGGTCCTCATTTTGCCGCAGGTTATCAAAAGCACCTATTTCATGCTGGTTTTGTGCCTCTGCGGCATCTACACCATCGCCACCGCCGGGTTGGATATCAACTTCGGATACGCGGGGCAGATCTCCCTCGGCCACGCGGCCTTCTACGCCATCGGCGCGTATGGCTCCGCCATCCTGAGCAAGCTGGCGGGCATCAATCCCTGGATCACCATGCTCCTGGCCTCCGCGTTCGCGGCGGTGGTCGGGTTCCTGTTCGCCCTGCCGATTTCCAAGCTGAAGTTCATGTTCCTGTCTCTGGTGACCACCGGCTTCGGGGAGATCGTCTATCAGATCATCGTGAACTTCTGGCCGGACATCACCGGCAGCACCTCCGGCTTCAAGGGCATTCCGAAGCTGGGAATTGCCGGGTTCGTCTTCAAGGACCGGCACGATTACGCCTACATCGTCATCTTCTGCACGATCCTGTTCCTGCTGGCGAAGTACTGCATCGTGAACTCCCGGATCGGGCGGGCCTTCATCGCGATCCGGGAGAGCGCCGAGGCCGCGGGGGCCATGGGCATCAACGTCACGTACTACAAGGCGATGTCCTTTTCCATCAGCGCCTTCTACACGGCCTTCGCCGGGGCGCTGTATGGGCACATGGTCGGCTTCATCAGCCCGGAGACCTTCAAGCGCCCGCAGTCGATCATGCTGCTGACCATGGCGCTCCTGGGCGGCAGGGGGACGATGCTGGGGCCCGTCATCGGTTCGCTGATCCTGGTCGTGCTGACGGAGTCCGTCCAGATGTTCGGCCAGTATCAACAGCTGATCTACGGCTTCTTCATCATCATCGTCGTGCTGTTCATGCCGGGCGGGCTGGCCGGTGTGCTGGCCAGCGCGAAAGCTGCGGCCCAAAATCTGCGGATAGGAGGAAACGCGGATGCTGTTGGAGATCAATGACGCCGTCATGCAGTTCGGCGGCCTGACCGCGGTGAACCATGTGACCCTGGGAATCGAAGAGCACTCCATATGCGCCCTGATCGGCCCCAACGGCGCGGGCAAGACCACGCTTTTCAACATGATTGCCGGACACCTGAAGCCCACCAGCGGGAGCATCATATTTGACGGCCGGGAGATCGGGGGACTGCCCACCTACAAGATCAACCACGCCGGCATCTCCAGAACCTATCAGAACATCAACCTGTTCCGGAACATGACGGTTCTGGAGAACATCATGGTGGGCTATCATCCCAAGCTGAAAAGCGGCCTGACCAGGAGTCTCCTCCGCCTGCCCGGCCAGCGCAGGGAGGAGCGGGAGATCGTCGAGAAGGCGAGGCAGCTGCTCCATTTCGCGGACCTGGACCAGAAGGAGGGCGAGATCGCCCGGAACCTCTCCTATGGCGAGATGCGCCTGACGGAGATCTGCCGGGGCATCGCCAGCAGCCCCAAGCTCCTGCTGCTGGACGAGCCCGCCGCCGGCATGAACCAGACGGAGAAGATGGAGCTGGTGAAGCTGATCCAGACGATTCGGGACGAGTACCGGATCACCATTTTGATCGTGGAGCACGAGATGCGCCTCGTGCGGGCCCTGTCGGAGAAGATTTTCGTCCTGAACTTCGGCAGCAAGATCGCGGAGGGCACGCCGGATGAGGTCCTGGCCGACGCAAACGTCATAGCGGCGTACCTGGGAGGAGATGATTCGGAATGACGCATATGCTGGAACTGAAGGAGCTGCACTACTATTACGGGAAGATCGAGGCGGTGAAAGGCATCTCCCTGCATGTGGACCCGGGAGAGATCGTGGCGCTGATCGGCGCCAACGGCGCGGGCAAGACCACAACGCTCCGCTGCGTCTCCGGCCTGCTGGGCTCCTCCCATACCGGTGGCATCGAGTTCCTGGGGCAGGACATCAGCCGCAAAATGGCCCATGAGATCACGAGGCTGGGCCTGATTCACGTGCTGGAGGGGCGGAAGATCTTCCCCCATCTGACCGTGCTGGAGAATCTGCGGATGGGCGCCTACTGCCGGAAAGACCGGGAGAATTTCGAGGCGGACATCGCCGAGATGTACCGCCGGTTCCCGCGCCTCCAGGAGCGGAGCAGGCAGCTGGCCGGGACGCTCTCCGGCGGCGAGCAGCAGATGCTGGCGGTGGGGCGCGCCCTGATGGCGAGGCCCAAGATGATCCTGATGGACGAGCCCTCCCTGGGACTGGCCCCCAAGATCGTCAACGACGTGTTCCAGATCATCCGGGACATCAACCTGGAGGGCATCCCCATCCTGCTGGTGGAGCAGAACTCCAAGGCCGCCCTGGAGGTGGCCAGCCGGGCCTATGTCCTGGAGACGGGCGGCATCGTGATGGAGGGCGCGGCGGAGGAGCTGCTGGCGGACGACGCCGTCATCAAGAGCTATCTCGGCGGCAATGACTGAAACGCGGGCCCGCCCGCGGCGGACGACGGCCCGTCCGTGGACGGGGGGCGGAATCATGTTGGGAGAGGGACCATTATGCAGATCAGTTGTTTACCTATCAGCTTTTTCAAGGAACTCAGCACCGGCGAGATGTCGATCGGGGAGTGGGCCCGATACGGGAAGGACCTGGGGCTCGACGGGATCGACATCAGCATGGCGTTTTTGCAGAACCACACACCGGTCTATCTGAACGGCGTGAAGCGGGAGCTGGCGGAGGCTGGCATGACCATCGTCATGGCGACGACCTACCCGGACTTCACCTGCGGGGACCCGGCGCAGAGGAAGCGGGAGCTGGCCTATCTGGTGCGGGACATCGCCGTCTGCTCCCAGCTGGGGATCCGGTACCTCCGGGTGCTGGCGGGACAGAACCACCCCGACATCAGCCGCGGGGAGGGCGTGGAGTGGGCGGTCCGGAACCTGCTGACGGCCCAGGAGCACGCGGCGAGGTTCGGCGTGGAGCTGGTCTACGAGGACCACGCGAAGCCGGGGGCCTGGGAGTATATCGACTTCAGTCATCCCACCGACATCTTCCTGGAGATCGCCGGACGGCTGAGGGGCTCCGGAATCGGCATCAACTACGATACGGGAAACATCACCGCCTATGGGGACGACACGCTCCAGGTGCTGCCGAAGGTCATCGACCAGGTCCGGACCGTCCATGTCTCGGACATGGCGGAACGGGGGCGATTCAGCCCGGTGGTGATTGGAACCGGCGTCACGCCGAACCGGGAGCTCTTCCGGCTTCTGCGGCGGCACGGCTATGACGGCTGGCTCTGCATCGAGGAGGCCTCCGGCACCGGGATGGAGGGAATCCAGAAAGCGGTGGCGTTCACCCGGGAGGCGTGGGACGATGCCTGCCCGCGCGCCAGCGGCATGTGAAGAACAGGAGGAATTGAAATATGTATTATGTTGGAAATTATGAGGGCGCGCCCCACTGTGAAAAGCCCGCTCCTTACACCAGGACCCTGCGCGTGCTGCTCTCACCTCAGCTCGACCCCACGCAGGGTGATCTGGCGGCCGGACTGACGGAGCTCCCCCCGGGCTCGAAATCCGACTGGCGGGGACACGAGGAGGGAGAGATGTTCTTCTGCGTCAAGGGTCACGGACACATGCGCCTGGGGGACGACCTCTTTGAGCTCAAGCCCTGCACCACGGTGTACGCGCCTCCCGGCGTCCCCCATCAGACCTTCAACGACGAGGACGGCGGGGACATGGTGCTGCTCTGGGTGCTGGTCCCGCCCTTTGGCGGGGACAGGGCCATCGTAGAGGAATGGGAAAGACGCAAGGAAGTATGAGCGGGGGATTTCAGTATGGAGTCAACACGCTGCTGTTCAGCGAGGCCTTCGGCCCCCGGGACGTCCGGTATCTGTACGACATACGGCGCATGGGATTCGACGCGGTGGACATCGCGGTGCCGGCCCTGGAGGGCTTCCCGGCTCAGGCCGTGAAAAACGCCTTGCGGGAAACGGGCCTGCGGGCCGTGCTGAACTTCAACATGCCGCTGGAGGCGAACCCGATCTCCGAGGATTCTGAAAACCGCCGCCGGGCGGCGGAGACCATCCGGGGGGTCATCGACCTTGCCAATGACTGCGGGGCGGAGATGGTGTCCGGCGTCCTCTGCGCGGGCTACTGCCATAAGACGGGACGCCAGCGCACCCGGCGGGAATGGGACTGGAGCGTCGCCCACATGCGTCAGGCCGCGGATTACGCGGCGCGGACCGGGACGGCCGTCCTGGCCTTCGAGGTCATCAACCGCTACCTGACCCACTTCATCAACACCGCCGCGGACGCGGCGCGCTATTGCCGGGACGTGGGGCGGGACAATGTGAAGATACACCTGGACAGCTTCCACATGATGGTGGAGGAGACGAGCTTCCGCGAGGCCATATCGGTCTGCGGGAAGGAGCGCCTGGGCTATTTCCACGCCTGTGAGAACCAGCGGGGCATCCCGGGGAGCGGCCTGGTCCCCTGGGAGGAGCTCTATTCCGCGCTGCGGGACATCGGCTATACCGGCCTGCTGTCCCTGGAGAGCTATGACCCGTCCTTCACGAGAGTCGCGTCGCGGGGCTGCATGTGGCGGAGGATGGCCGCCTCCGGCGAGGAGTTTGCCGTGGAGGGCCTCCGGTTTTTGCGGGACATGGAGAGGAAGACGGAGCGGAAGGAGCACGCGAATGGATAACAGATCTGCCGCGGTCGTCGGGACCGGGCTCATCGCCTCGGGAATGGCCACGCTGTTCGCCGCCAACGGATACCGCGTGAAGCTGCTGGGCACCCGTGCGGAGAGCTGCGAGCGGTGCCGGCGGAGCATCGAGGAAAATTTCGCGGAGCTGGTGGAGGAGGGGATCCTCCAGCCGGCGTGGGTCCGGGATTATCTGCGGAACATCTCCTTCACGACCTCCTGCGGGGACCTGGGCGGCGAATCCTTCGTGCTGGAGGCGGTCCTGGAAAACCTGGAGGTGAAGCACGCGGTCTACCGCGCCCTGGAGGAGCATTGTCCGCCGGAGACGGTCATCGCCTCCGCGACCTCGGCCCTCTCGCCGGACGAGCTGGCCCGGCCCCTGCGGCGGAAGGAGCGGCTGATCGTCGCCCATCCCTGGAACCCCGCTCACCTGATCCCCTGCGTGGAGGTGGTGCGGAGCGCGGACACCTCCCGGGAGACCCTGGACACGGTCTGCCGGGTCATGGAGTCCCTGGGCCGGGAGGTGGTCGTTCTGAGGCGGAGCATCGAGGGCTTCATCGGGAACCGGCTTCAGCACGCCCTTTACCGGGAGGCGCTGTATCTGGTGGAGCAGGGCGTGGCGACGCCCCGGGACATCGACCGCGCCGTGCTGAGCAGCTTCGGGCCCAGGTTCTCCTCGGTGGGCGTGTTGGAGTATTACGACAGCTGCGGGCTGGAGCTGCAGAAGGGCGTCCAGACCTACCTCTACCCCACCCTGTGCGGGGCGGAGGGGCCCCAGGAGCCGCTGCTGCGGGCCCTGGCGGAGGGGAAGCGGGGCCCGGTGAGCGGGGCCGGCATCTATGAGTGGGACGCCGAGCACCGGAAGGAGTTCCGCCGCCGCAAGAGCAAGCCCTTTTTTCCCTGCTTCACGTTCCGGCGTCCGGAGGAGAGCTGACCGGCGGGCGGGGCGCGCTCGCGTTCCCTAGTATTGAAAAGGGGTTCATTCCATGAAAAAATTAGTTTTGACCGACTTCAAAAAAGTGGAGATCGTGGAGGATGCCGTCCCGAAGCCGGCGTTCGGCGAGGCGGTGGTCCGGATCAGGTACGCGGGAATCTGCGGGTCCGATCTGCATGTGTACGACGGGTCGCACCCCTACGCGAAGCCGCCCATGGTGATGGGCCATGAGGCCTGCGGGACCGTGTGCGCGATTGACTCGGACCGTGAGGACATCCGGACGGGCGACAAGGTCTGCTTCCACACGGTCGAGCCCTGCGGCAGCTGTGAGGAGTGCTGTTCGGGGCGGGAAAACCTCTGCTCCTCCGTGAAAATCATGGGGACCAACATGGACGGTGTTTTCACCCAGTACAAGCTGGTGGACGCCGCCCGCCTGATCAAATTCAATGAGGGCGTCGACGATCAGGTGGCGGCCCTGGTCGAGCCGCTGACCGTCGCGGTACATAACATCAGGCGGGCGGGGCTTCAGCCGGGGGACCACGTGTTCATCAGCGGGGCGGGGCCGATCGGCCTTGTCATCGGGATGATGGCGCGGCTTTCCGGCGCGGCCGGCGTGGTGCTGGCGGAGATTGACCAGACCCGGATCGGCATCGCGCGGGAGATGGGGTTCCACGTGTTCAATCCCGAGGAAGAGAACTTTTCGGCGGCGTGTATGGAAATCTGCGGCGGCGCGGGCTTTGACAAGGCCTATGAGATCACCTCCGTCCAATCCAGCTTCGACCGCTGCGTGAGCCTCCTGAAGCGTGGGGGCGTGATGATTCAGGTGGGTATGCCGCCCGCCGGGAAGATGTTCGACCTGGACATCAACAAAATCATCTACCGTGAGTGCGATATCCGGGGCGTCCGGCACCACACGATGTTTGACATGCAGCGGGCCGTGCGGATCATCGACTCCGGCGTGCTGAACGATCAGCTGAAGAAGCTCGTATCCGCGGTTTACCCGCTTGAGGAGGGCGCGGCCGCGTTCCGGCGGGCCGGCACGGACAGATCCGTGCTCCGGGTCCTGCTGGATCTGGAGGAGCGCGGGGCGGGAGGGACCGGCCCCGCGGCGGGCGCGCGGTGAGGGCCGAACCCGGAAGGACACCCCGGCGGGAGTTTTCAAAACTCCCGCCGGGGTGTCCTTGTGCTGTTCACATGCCCCGCAGGGGGAACTCAGAAGCAGATGTTGGCGAAGACGGCCAGGGGGATGGTGACCACGAAGATGATCAGCATGCCGATGCAGGAGTACTTGTAGGCCTCTCCGTTGGTCAGGTCGGCGTTGCCGTGGATCAGTCCGACGGGGGCGGAGGCGCCGGGCAGGATCAGGCCCATGTTCACCAGCCAGATCATCATGATGCCCAGGGCGGCGGCGTTGGACCCGGTGGACTCCACGAAGGGCGCGATGATCGGAATCATGGCCGTTCCGATGGCGATGTTGGAGGCCGTGTTCGTCAGGACGGTGGTGATGATCATCGTGAAGAACAGCACGAACCACGTGCTCTTCCCGGCGAACGCGCCGCCCAGCATCTGCTGGATGGCGGGCAGGATGCCGGTGGCCTCGTTGGTCAGGGCGGAGGCCACCACCATGGTGGCTCCGATCATCAGCAGGACGTTCCAGACGATGCACTTGCCGCACACCCCGGCAAAGTCGATCAGCGCCTCCCGGCCCTTGTCGTGGGCGGACATGCCCAGGAAGGCCGCGCCGAGGGCGAAGAATCCGGCGGCGCCGATCCGGGTGGCGATCAGGTCGTACAGGGGGAAGGACTTGGGCAGCAGGGCGCACAGGAACACGAAGAAAAACACGATGATGACGACGATCAGCAGCTTGCGCTGGCGGCTGTCCATCTTCTCCTCGGACGCCAGGGTGCTCACGTCAAAGTTGGCGATGGGGCTGAAATCGTCCTTCAGGATTTTCACCTGATAGAAGAGATACGCCCCCATGCAAAGGATTGTGCCCACGATGGTGATGCCCATGAACTGCGCCAGGGACATGGGGCCCACGTTCTCCAGCCACAGGTTGAACAGGGACAGCTGCCAGCCCCGGATGGGCGCGATCGCGCCGCCGACGACAAACGCCAGGGCGATGCCCACGATGGTGCTGGACATGAATTTGCTGCCTCGCTCATACTTCAGGACCTTGCAGATGCCGTCAAAGATGGCCCAGTACAGAATGATCATCGCCAGGGAGCTGGTGAAGATGCAGATGAAGGCCAGGGAAATGTAAATGATGAACACAAACATGTAGGGACGGCCCTGCAGGGCCTTGCGGGACAGCATCCAGCGGGCGATCTGCTCAGTGACGCCATAGTAGTTCAGAGACCCGGCCACGATGTACGCCATGGCGCTCTGGAAGACCACCGCGTGCCCCAGGGCCCCGGCGGCGGCGGCGTTCAGGCCGCAATAGCCGACCATGGACAGCGCGCAGATGGAAAGAATGGCGGACCAGCCCACATCGCAGGCGGAGAACAGGTAGATCATGCCGATGAAGACGCCCAGGACCTTCATGCCCATCTCGGTGACAGGCTCAACGGGAGGCAGAAAGCCGATGCCGAACATCAGGACGATGGCGACGACCGCGTTGATGAAATACGCCTTGCTTCTCTTTTTGAACTTGAAATTCGCAGTTGCCATGTCGTTTTCTCCTCAACTCTTTAATTTTCCGCACCCATGCGAGGCAAAATGCTGGAACTTCATCCCTCCTTGTCCGGGAATTTCGCAAAACAGGCCGATCTGTCTGGCTCCATTGTAATGCGCCGCCGGAGCGCGCGCCAATCGCAAATCATGATATCCGTTATCAGGAAAAGTGAAACAGGGCGATAATGGCGCGAGACGGCCGCATCATGCCAGTTTCACCCGAAAAAAAGGATGCGGGCCCGGAAAATGGGGATACCCGTTTTTTTGGTGGCGGACAGCGGGAAACCCGATTGGCGGGGCGGGCGGCCCGATGCTATAATCAATTCAAAAATTTTTCCGTGAGGAGAGATGGAGATGCCGGTTCCCGTGTTCACCTTCGCGGCCTGGTCCAATACGGGGAAGACCACCTACCTGGAAAAGCTGATTCCCCTTCTGAAGCGGGCCGGACTCCGGGTGGCGGTCGTGAAGCACGACGCCCACGACTTTCAGCTCGATCAGCCGGGCAAGGACACTTGGCGCTTCGCCCGGGCGGGAGCGGACGTGGTGGCCATCGCCTCCGGCAGCCGGTACGCCATGATGGCCTGCCGGCCCGTCACGCTGGAGGAGATCCTCCGGCAGACGCGGGACGCGGACCTGGTCCTGACGGAGGGCTTCAAACAGGAACACTGCCCGAAAATCGCCCTGTACCGGGCGGCGTCCGGAAAAGGGCTGGCGGTGCCGCCGGAGGCCTGTTTCGCGATTGTCAGCGACACGGCCATGGAAGCCCCCTGCCCGGTGTTCCCGCTGGACGGCTACGCCCTCCGGGCGGCGGACAGCGCGGGGGCCTGCCGGGAGCGCCCGGTCTCCCTGTGGGTCGTGGGGAAGCTGTACGCGGGACAGGAATCCCGGGTCTCCCTGGCGCCGGGTCAGGCGGTCCGGCTGATGACGGGCAGCATGATTCCCTCCGGCGCGGACTGCGTCCTCCGTCAGGAGGACACCGACGAGGGGGAGGACGTGGTTCAGATCTATCAGGAGCTCCGGCCATACAGCAACTTCTGCCGCCGGGGAGAGGAGTATGGCGCCGGCGGCCTGCTGCTGCCCGCGGGGTGCGTGGTGGACCCGACGGGCGCCGCCGTGGCCGCCGGCGCGGGCTTTGCCGACCTGCCGGTGAGGCGGCGCCTCCGGGCGGCTGTTGTGTCCACGGGGGACGAGGTGCAGCAGCCGGGCCGGCCGCTGCGGCCCGGGAAGATTTACGACTCCAACACGACGTATCTCTCCGCGCGGCTGCGGCAGCTGGGCGTCGACGTCGTCCGCCGCGCTTCCGTGCCCGACGATCTGGACCGGACCGTGGCGGAGCTTGCGCGGTGTGCCGGGATGGCGGACCTGATCCTGACCACCGGCGGCGTCTCCGTGGGGCAGGACCCTTCTGCTGGGCCTGTCCGGGAATCCGTTTTCCGCGGCGGTTCCCTTTGAGCTGCTGCTCCGCCCCGCGCTGCATAAAATGACGGGGGACCCCCGCCATCAGCTGCGCCGGGCCGCCGCCCGGGCCGAAAACGGCTTTTCCAGGCGCAGTCCGTCCCGGCGGTTTCTGCGGGGCGTCTGCCGGGACGGCGCCGTGTCCCTGCCGGGGGCGCAGTCCAACGGGCAGATGCGGAGCATGATCGGCTGCAACTGCTTCGTGGACCTGCCGGCGGGAACGGAGCGAATCCGCCCCGGAGACTCCGTGGAAATCATCTGGCTGTAAAGGGATGGACAGGATGGACTTTACCTGTGGAGCCGTGATCCTGGCGGGCGGGCGCTCCCGCCGGATGGGAACCTGCAAGGCGCTGCTGAGGCTGGAGGGCGGGACCATGCTGGAGCGCGCCGCGGGACTGCTGACCGCCCTTTTTGACGAAGTCCTGCTCTCCGCCAACGACCCGGCCCTGGGCCTCGGGCTGAACCTGCGGGTCGTCCCGGACATCTGGAGGGAGTGCGGGCCCCTGGGGGGCCTCCACGCGGCGCTGGCCGCCACCGGGAAGGACGCCCTGTTCTGCGTCCCCTGCGACCTGCCGCGCTTCACGGCGGAGCTTCCGCTTCTGCTGCTGGAGAGGATGAACCCGGAGGCGGACGCCATCGTGTGCCGGGACGGTGGTGGACGCCTGCACCCGCTCTGCGGCATCTACCGGAGGCGGGTCCTCCCGGCGCTGGAGGCCCGGCTTCAAGGGGGGGAGCGCCGGGTGACGGCGCTGATCGAAGGCCTTTCCTGCCAGATTCTGGAGACGGAGGGCCTCCTGTCCGACGGCGTCTTTGAGAACATGAACACGCCGGAGAGCTATTTCCGATACGCGGCGGCCTCCCGCCCTTGACGGAACCTGAGCCGTCCCGGTCCCGCCGGGGCCCTGCGGCATGGAAAAAGAAGAGCGTACTGCCTGGCAGTACGCCCTTCTTTTCGTATCACGCGGCCCCGCCGGGTCAGACCGCCGCCATGATCTCCCCGGCAATCATTCCGGCGTCGAAGCCCAGGTTCTCCAGGGTGCGGCCGGTGGACATGTAGTCCTCCTCCGTGAGGATGCCGGCCACCTTGACAAACGCCTCCAATACCGGCATTTCCAGGCCCAGACGCCTGGCAAAGGACAGCAGGATGGCCGCCCCGCAGCCACAGTCCTCCGTCAGATAGCGGTGCTTCACGCGGTCGGGACCGGCCAGGGTCATGAACACGCCGATTTCGGGATGCTCGTCGGGATGGGTGACCTTGTCGTACATGCCCAGGGGGTTGGCGTGCTCCTCCACGCCCAGGGCCTTCATGACCTGCAGACGCTCCTCCCGGATCAGATGGCCCACACGGACGCCGGCGGGGGTGAAGCCGTGCTGGAAGAGGACGAAGTCGCCGCCCATGGATTCGATTTTGCTGGCGGAGAGGACGCTGGTTCCGATGTGCATGACCACATTGTTGGCGTTCAGGGCGCATTCAAATCGGCGTCCTTCACGGCGTCGGCGGGGTCCATGGTCACGTGGGCCACGTTCCCGATGCCGCGGACCTTCCCGCGCAGCTGGATGGAGCCGAGCTCCTCCACCGTTTTCAGTTCTCTCTCGTGGCTCCGGCTGTCGTACAGCGTGACCTCGAATCCCCTCATGGAATAGATGGCCGCCGCGGCGTGGCCCGTGGACCCCGCCCCGATCACCGTGATGCGCTTGATCATGTTGACGCCCTCCTGACAAATTGATTTCGTGAAAACCGGGGTGAACCGCCACCCGGCACACCTGTGAAATGGTTGAAAGATAAGCCTGCAAGCTCCATATTACCAGCTTTTCCCGGGAGGTCAAATGGTTTTTTTGATGACCGCGCACAAAAAATACATTGGACGGAGACGGGCGGCACTCCTATAATCATAGGTGAAACGCCGGAAAACGGCGTCAGCCTCCATCAGCGCCCCAGACGGTTTCGCGGGGGACCGGGACAGCCTCCCGCATGTCAAATCACGAGAAAGGAGCGTCGAGCCGTCTACTCGACAAAGCCATATGGAAAGAATGTACCCCCTTCTGAGCAGCCCGATCAAAATCGGCAATGTGACCTTCCGCAACCGCATGTTCTCCTCCCCCACCAGCGGAACCGATATCACGCCGGACCACTGCATCGGGCCCAAGACCACGGCTTATTACGAGCTGAAGGCCAAGGGAGGCGCCGCCGCCGTCACGATCAGCGCCGTGAAAGTCCACGCGCCCACGGACGGAAGCAATATGAGCTTTGATCTGAACCTGGAGACCCTGGGCTCCCTGGCCAGCTTCACGTACACGGCCGACGCCATCAGGCGCCACGGCGCCGTGCCCAGCATGCTGATGTCCCACGGCGGTCAATTCGCCGGCGCCTACATGAAGGACAAGGCCAGGCTGGCCGGCCTGGTGCAGTACGGCCCCGTGGACTGCGTCCGCTACGACGGGGTCCCCGTCAGGGCCCTGACCCACGAGCAGATCGCCGACATTGTGAAGGCGTACGGCGAGAAAGCCGCCCTGGCGAAGCGGGCCGGGTTTGAGATGCTGACGGTGCACGGGGGCCACGGCTGGCTTTTGAACCAGTTCTTCTCCCCGTACTTCAACAAGCGCACGGACGAGTACGGCGGCAGTCTGGAAAACCGGGTCCGTTTCCCCCGGGAGGTCCTGACCTCCATCCGCGACGCCGTGGGCCCGGGCTTCCCCATTGAGATCCGCCTCAGCGGGCGCGAGGGCATGGAGGGCGGCTATGACATCGACGAGGCCTGCCGCATCGCGGAGGCGATTCAGGACAAGGTGGACCTGATTCACGTCTCGGCGGGCTCCCACCGCTTCGGCTTTCACATCACCCATCCGTCCATGTTTGACCAGCACGGCTGCAACGTCTATCTGGCGGCGGAGATCAAAAAACACGTCAGCGTGCCGGTGGCGACGTTGGGGGCCATCAACGATCCCGCCATGATGGAGGAGATTCTGGAAAGCGGCAGGGCGGACGTCATCGAGATGGGCCGGGAGCTGCTGGCGGACCCGTTCCTGCCCGCCAAGGTGGTTTCCAACCGCCCCGGCGAGATCAAGCACTGCCTGCGCTGCTTCACCTGCATGGCCGAGCGGGTGGAGACCTCCACCCGCCGCTGCGCCATCAATCCCATGATCGGCCGGGAGCTTGAGGGCATGGAGGTCGCGCCCGCCCCCAGGGCCGGAAAGGTCCTGGTCATCGGCGGCGGCATCGGCGGCATGCAGGCGGCCGTCACCGCCGCCCAGCGGGGCCACAAGGTCATCCTGTGTGAAAAGACCGGGCAGCTTGGCGGCATTTTGAAGAGCGAGCAGATCATTCCCTTCAAGCGGGAGATGTACGAGCTGAGCCTGAGCTTCGCCCGCCAGCTGGAGCGGGAGGGCGTGGAGGTCCGGCTGAACACGGACGTCACCCCCGAATACGCGGAGGCGGTCGGCGCCGACGCCGCCATCGTCGCGGTGGGCTCGGAACCCCTGGTCCCGCCCATCCCCGGCCTCAAGGGCGGCAACGTGGTTGTGGTGAATCAGTACTACCTGGAGAGCGAAAAGGTGGGCGATACGGTGGTGGTCCTGGGCGGCGGTCTGGCGGGCTGCGAGTGCGCCGTCCATCTGGCCCGGGAGGGAAAGACGGTCCACATCGTGGAGATGCGGGGCGACGTGGCCATTGACGCCAACGTCCGCCACCGCCCCGCCCTGATGCGGGAGATTGAAAAACAGGGCATCGTGGTCCACACGAACTGCGCTGGAAAGCAGGTGACCGGCGAGGGCGTGCTCTGCTTCGACGCCTCCGCCGGGGAGGAGGCGCTGGTTCCCGGCGAGACGGTGATCTGTGCCGTGGGGCAGCGGGCTCTGCGGGACGTGGCGGACTCCTTCCTGAACTGCGCGCCTGTGGTCCGCCAGATCGGCGACTGCGTCCGCCCCTCCAACATTACCAACGCGGTCTATCAGGGATATCACGCGGCTCTGGACATCTGAGGCCGCATTCCGCCTGAAAGTGAACGCACGTTTTCTTTATGGAAAGCGTGCATTTACTTTTTCCTCGAAGCATGTCATAATATCTCCACCAATGGAGTGGCAAGGGGGCCGGTTCCATGAAAATTGAACATCTTTTCTACCTGCGTGAGATCGCCAACAGCAAGTCGATTTCCGCGGCCGCCAAACGCCTGTACATCGGGCAGACGACCCTGTCCGCGATCATCAAATCCATTGAGGAGGAGCTTGGCATCCGCATCTTCCGGCGCACCTCCTCCGGCGTGACGCCGACGCTGGACGGCGTGCAGTTCCTGTCCATGGCCGAGGAGATCCTCTCCAGCTACAACACGATGATGCAGTCCTTCAACATACATTCCACACCGGAAAAGCGGGTGCATTTTATTGGCAACCCCTCCATCTGCTGCTATTTTTCCGTGTTTTTGACAAAGTCTCTGCAGGACTTCAACGCCGAGGCGTCCATCGTCTTTCATGAGGCGGAGCGAAAAAAGATTCTGAACGACATCCTGGGCGGCGTCGCCAACATCGGCTCAACCACCCTGGACGATGTGGAAATCGACGACGTCATGAAACAGGCCTCTCACAGCGGCGTGGAAATCGCGCGGATCGGGGAGAACAAATTTTATCTCTGCATCCGCTCCGATCATGAGAAATTCGCCCGGCGCACCTCGGTGGATATCAACGAGCTGTTCGAGGAGCGCTACGCGGCGCCGCAGCATTACTCCGCCGTTCCCAACGGCACCGCCTTCGCCGACGCCTTCCGCCGGCTGAACTGCGTGGCGACGTTCCCCAACCCGGAGCTGGTCAAGCAGGCCGTGCTGGGCTGCAGCATGATGACCATCCTGCCCGGCCACTGTCTGGTGAACGACCCGCTGATCCTCTCCGGGCTGCTGGTGGCCATCCCGCTCACCGGGTTTGACGTCTGCAACAGCATCGGCATCCACCTCCTCAGCCGGAGGCGTCCGGCGCTGTCCCTGTACGAGAAGGTGGTCTATGACACCATCATGGAGAACTCCGCCCAGATGCTGGACCCGCTGGAATCCATCGCCGAGAGCAAGGAGCCCTATCCGTCACTGAAGAGCCTTCTGCATCTGTAATACCAGGTCCAGGCGAAACGCGCTCTGTGGAAGTCCTCCACAGAGCGCGTTCATGTTCCCATGGGTGCGGGCTATCTCCTGCGGAGGCCCAGCTGGTCGATCAGGGCGCTGCAGGCCTTGACGCCGCCGCCGGCCTTGTATTCCTCCTCGGTGACGCAGGTCAGGGCGCCGAAGGAGCAGGCGCGCACGCAGGCGGGCTGGAGGCCGTTTTTGACCCGGATGTTGCACCCGTCGCATTTGACCATCTTTCCGTCGGACGCGCGGTACCGGGGGGCCCCGAAGGGGCAGGCCATGGCGCAGCTTTTGCAGCCGATGCAGTTGGTATTGTCGTATACGGTGAAACCCGTCTCCGGGTCCTTGCTGAGGCAGCCCACCGGGCAGGCGGCGATGCAGGGGGCGTCCGCGCAGTGCATGCAGGCGGCGGAGATGTACGCGCAGTGGACCCCGCCGTCCTCCAGGGCCACCTCGGTGTCAAAGGTCTGGCGGAAGCACCGGTCCCCCGCCGCCAGATCGGTGTCGTTCTGGTCCAGGCAGCCCATCATGCAGGCGGAGCAGGCGCTGCACTTGTCCTGATCGAATACGAAAATATGTTTCATGGTCTCACGCCTCCTGAATCTTGCTGATGTTGCAGCGCATGCCCTTGAAGCCGGGGAAGCCCGAGTAGGGGTCCACATGGTTGCGTCCGATCAGTTCGTTGACATTGGCCTCCGTGTAGCCGTGGAGCGTCATCAGAACGCCCTCCTTGACCTTGCTGGTGACCTTGACCACCATGCGGATTTCGCCGTAGGGGCTGGAGAGGGCGGCCCTGTCGCCGTCCTTCAGTCCCAGCCGGGCGGCGTCGGCGGTGTGGACCTCCACCGTGGGATCGGGCCGGAGGCTGCGGAGCCACGGCGTCTCGTGGATGCGGGAGTGGAGGGCGTGGGCCAGCCGCGCGCCGGTGCACAGGTAGAAGGGGTATTTCTCCCGGGTCTCCGGGTCGTTCTGGTCCGCCAGGGAATCGGTGTAGACGGGCAGCGGGTCCAGGCCATACCTGGGGTCGATGGCCGCGATGGTCTCGGAATAGAACTCGAACTTCCCGGTGGGGGTCTTGAACCCGCCGGAGAGAACCTTCCCGGCCTCGGCGGGCCATTTGGCCACGGGGACCTTCACCGGCAGGTCGCTGGCCTTCAGGTCGGCCACCGTCAGCCCGCAGCCGTCGATGATCCAGTCCATGCAGGCCTCATAGCCCTGCTTCAGCAGGCCGTCGTCCAGGTCCATCACCCGGGCCAGATCGCACAGGATGTCCACGTCGGAGCGGGACTCGTACAGCGGCGGGATCACCGGCCTGGTGTACGTCAGATAGCCGCCCTGGTACGCCTTCAGCTCCCCGCGCTCCACGGAGGTGCAGGCGGGCAGCACGATGTCGGCGTACTTGCAGGTGAGCGTCATGAAGAGGTCCGTGTTGACGAAGAAGTCCAGCTTCTCCGCCATGGCCGCCAGCAGCTTGTCGGTCTCCGGCAGCATTTTGGCGTTCATGCCCATGCCGAAAATCGCCTTGACGGGATAGGGCTCGCCCTCCTCCAGCTGGCGCAGCAGGTCCACCGCCTGGAACTCGTCGTACAGCTGGTTCCACAGGGGGAAGCGCTCCGCGCCGATGCGCTCCTGTCCGCCGGGGTAGCGGTCGGAGCGGAACTCGTGCTCCCGGACCTTGAACCCGGCGGGCTTGTGCAGGTAGGTTGGGGGATTGGGCACGTTGCCCCCGGCGCGGTCGAAGTTTCCGGTCAGCGCGGACAGGCACAGGATGGCCCGGTGGGCGTTGAAGCCGTTGATATGGTGCACCAGGGCGGAGGCGGAGTAGTTGGTGCAGGCGGGGCCGTTGGTGGCGTACAGCCTTGCGGCCTCCAGAATCTTTTCCGCGTCCAGGCCGGTGATCTCCGCCACCTTGTCCAGGGGATACTGGTCCGCCAGGGCCTTGTACCGGTCGAAGCCGTAGGTGTACTTCTCCACATAGTCCATGTCGGCCCAGCCGTTTTCGATGATGAGCTTCGCCATGCCCAGGGCCAGGGCCCCGTCGGTGCCGGGGTTGATTTTCAGGAAGAGGTCCGCCAGATTCTTGGAGGCCGGGGTGTCCCGGATGTCGATGATGATGACCTTTCCGCCCCGCTCCTTCAGCTTCTGGACCCCGGCCACGGACAGGTGGGCGGAATAGTAGCCGTCGTAGTTCCAGCCCAGGAAGGTCCTGGCGTGGGCCATGTCGGGCCCCGCGCCGCAGCCCGCGGTCACCTTGTCCCCCAGGATTTTGGCGGTTACGCAGGTGCTGTCGTCCGTGCCGAAGTTCACGCTGCCGAACACGTGGGCCATGCGGTGCAGAATGGGGCGGTACCACTTGCAGTAGCCGCTGAAAAAGGCCACGGAGTGGGCGGAGTACTGTTCCTTGACCCGGTTCAGGTTCTCGGCGATGATCTGATAGGCCTCGTCCCAGCTGATGGGCTCGAATTTGCCCTCGCCCCGCTGGCCGACCCGGCGCAGGGGGGTCTTGATCCGGTCCTCCCGGTACACGTAGTTCCGCAGGGAGGAGCCCTTGGTGCAGAGCTTTCCGTGGTTGTAAGGGTGCTCCGGGGTGCCCTCCACCCGGATGATCTTTCCGTCCTTCACATAGCAGTCCACACCGCAGTGGTGGCTGGGGCTGCAGATGGCGCAAAGAGAGCGCCTCACCTCAATCCCGGTGTCCTCGCCGGGGATTTTCGCCCGGATTTTCTTCTCTGACTCAGTCAAGAGACTTCCCTCCCAAAAAGTTGATGAAACCGTCGGGGAACCCCTTTCCCTTCAGGAAGCAAATGGTTTTGATGTCCAGCCCCGCCTCCGGCGCCTCGATGGATTTGATGAAGGCGTTTTTCACGATTCCGTTGCTGTCGGCGGTGCCCGTCATGTTGATGCATTTGATTTGTTTCCCGCTCCGGACGGCGCGGATGTAGTATTTTTCGTCCTCGTACTCGTAGACCTCGTCCTCGGGCCCGCAGGCGCTCACGTCTCCGATGCTGATGAAGTCGTAGTCCAGGTAGTGGGCCAGATTGACCAGCACGTTGGCGTCAAACTCCGCGGGACAGCCGGCCATGTTGGCTCCGGCCACGGCTCCCAACCGGTTGGCGTTGTACCATACGCCGATGTTGCGGTGGGTCCCGCTCTGGATGTCCAGGGCCTTGCAGCAGTCTCCGGCGGCGTAGACGCCTTCAAAGTTGGTCCGCATCCGGCGGTGCACCAGGACGCCCCGGTTCATGGCGACGCCGCTGTCCCGCAGGAAGCCCGTGTTCATCTTCACTCCGATGCACACGGCCACGGTGTCGGCGGTGAACCGGTCCCCGCCCCGCATCACGGCGGTGAGACGGCCGTCCGGCTCCCGCTCGATGTGGTCCAGCATCTGGCCGCAGGCCACCCGGACGCCCTTGGACTCCAGGTCCCGTTGGGCCCGGAGGGCGGTCTCCTCAAAGGCGGCCACGCAGAACATCCACGGGGCTCCGTCCACCAGGGTGCAGGGAATCTCCCGCTCCACCAGGTCCTCCACGATCTTGATGCCGACCCAGGAGGCGCCGATGACAAGGCCGCTCTTGATCTCACCGCTGTCCAGCCGCTTCTTCAGCTGGACGGCGTCCCGGGCCGTGCGCATCTTGAAGACGCCCGGCAGGTCCAGCCCCGGAATCGGCGGCATGACGGCGGAGGCGCCGGTGCTGATGAGAATCCGGTCGTACGAGGCCTCGCCGCCGTCAAAGAGGATTTTCCGCTCCCCGGGGACCAGCCCGGTGACGGGGCGGTTGGCGTGAACCTGAAGACGCAGGTCTCTCCGGATGTCCTCCAGGCTTCCGAAGGGGAACAGGGCCTCGTAGGGAATGGCGTTTTTGACATAGTACGTGGTCAGCATGGGATTACAGGGGCCGGTATCCGTGTCCGAGTACACGTCGATCACGGCCTCCGGATCCAGCCTCCGGATCTCTTTGGCGGCCTGATAGCCCGCGCCGCCAAAGCCGATGATGGCATATTTGTTCATGGTCTCCTCCCGTACGGTCAGCTCAGCAGGTCGGCCAGAGAGGCGATGTCCTCCACGGATTCAATGCCGCAGAGAACGCGGATGGCCTTCTCCAGCCGCTCACCCTCCAGGACGGGAGCGGCCTGGACACGGAACCGGCTGACAAATTCCTCCCGGCTCATCATGTTCCGGGGATGGCCGGGGTGGCAGTCCATGCCGCCCTCGTACCGGGCGCCGTTTTTCAGCGTGACGGTGACAGTCTTCATGGGATACCCCGTCTCCTCCCGGAACATCTTGAAGCCCGCGGCGGGGGAGGTCTCCGGAGAGGGGCCGGGCTTCACGCGCTTGGACAGGGCGATGACCTTGGGGTCCCGCATGGTCTCGGCGGTGTACCAATCGGCGCCGGGAACGGGGTTGTAGAGCATGGCGGCCACCACGTACGGGATGGAGAACTGGGCGTGGGTCACGGAGGTGAAGCCCTCGTCGGGGGCCCACATACGGTTCAGGACGGGGGCGTCGATGAGAATCTCCTCCACGTCCTCGGGGCCGAAGCCGTGCTTGAAGGACAGGTCGTGTACCAGCTCCGCGGAGGTCTGGACCAACATGTTGGCGGGCCAGTGCTTCATAAGGGTCTCAATGATCAGATACCGCCTGCCCAGGTCCCGGGTCAGCCAGGTCAGGTCCGCCTCCTCCGAGCGGATCAGGGTCTCGCCGGAGCCGTTGCTGCCGTCGTTGCCGCAGATGACCCCGGTGTAGCAGCGGGGCTCGTCCAGGGCGTCCCGCTGGTTGTGGATTCCCTTTTCCACGGCTTTCACGATCAGGAACCCGTCCCGGGCCCGGTAGCCGTGCTCATAGTGATAGAAGTCGGACATGGTGGTGGAGTGGTGGCAGGCGGGCAGGGTGCTGCACTCGCAGCCCATGCCGATGGCCTGATTCACCTTCCGGGCGTCCAGTCCGTACAGCTTGGCGATGGGGATGATGCAGCCGAAAATCTGCCAGCTGGTCAGGCCCCAGCCCTTGTTTTTCCGGCGCTCCTCGGAGGGCTGGACCGCCATGGCGATGCGCTGATAGACCTCGTAGCCGGCGACGATGGCCGCGATCAGGTCCTTGCCGCTCCTGTGCTTTTCCTCCGCCGCCAGCCACGCGCAGGGAATCACGCCGGCGGCGGGGTGCCCGGTCCAGGAGCAGTCCTCCCAGTCGAGAGCGTCGGAGAGGGTGCCCAGGGCCAGGGCGGCGTTGACGGCGGCCATTTTCCCGCCGGTGCCCCACACCGTGGTGGGCCCGCCCTCGCCGCCGTTGGCCTCCCGGGACATTTTCAGCACCTTTTCGGCGGTGTCCGTGTTCCTGGCGGCCAGGGATACGCCGACCGTCTGGAGCAGGATCATTTTGGCCCGCTCCACCACCTCCGGCGGAATGTCCTCGTATTTCAGCCCCACGGCGTACTCGCTGAGGGTCTGGGTGTCCGTGGTGGGCGTCAGGTAGTTGTTGTCCTTGTGCAAGCGATTGTACCGCATACTATTCCTCCTGTTTTGTCAATGATGAAGAGGTGCGACGCGTCAGTGGAAGAATCCGGGCAGCACGGCGGCATCCTCGATTTCGTCCAGATGGCAGATGCAGTCCAGGGCGCCCTCGATCTTCCCGGCGCTGAGGACGTTCCTCGTCTCCAAGCGGAAGCGGTCCTTGAACTCCTCCCGGGTCATCATGTAGCTGGGGTGTCCGGGGTGCGTGAAGGCGCTTTCCACGTACTCCGTTCCGTCCTTCATGCGGACAATCATGAATTTCTCCGGATGTTTTCCGTCGATCATGTCCTTGATGAGCTTCAGCCCTCCCATTTTGACGAAGCCGTCGGCCTTGACCTTGTTCATCAGGGCGATGATTTTGGGGTCCTTCATGGTCTCGGGCTGGTACCAGACCGCGCCGGGCTTGGGGTGGTACATGGCGCAGGCTGTGGCGTAGGGAATCGAGAACTGGGCCTGGGTCACGGACTCGTAGCCCATGTCCGTGTACCAGTGGCGGAAGGCCACGGAGGGGCGGATGACGATCTCCTCGATGTCGCCGGGGTTGAACCGGTTCCGGGTGACCAGCCGGGCCGCCAGCTCGGCGTAGGTCTGGACGAACACGTTGGCGGGCCAGTGCTTGACCAGCAGCATGTCCATCATCATCCAGTGCTCTCCCAGCTCCTTGGTCAGCCACTCGGGCTCCTGATAGCCGCAGTGGGCCAGATAGGCGCTGGGGTCGTCAAAGGCGTCTTCCATGTTCTGGATCCCATTCAGCACGGTTTTGATCATGGTGACGCAGTTTTCCGCCCGGCAGCCGTACAGGTAGTTCAGGGAGTCCGACATGGTGAGCTCGTGGACGTTCGCGGGGATGGTGGCGCAGGCGGTTCCCACGCCGAAGGCCTGGTTCATCTGCTCCTCGGACAGGTCCATCAGCTTCATCATGACCGGCAGGATGCCGAAGATGTTGTAGCTGGTGATGCCGCCCCGGCCGGCCAGGGCCACGCGCTGATAGACCTCATAGCCCGCCACCACCGCCGTCAGCAGGTCTCTGCCGCTCTTGTGCAGGACCTCCGAGGCGATGACCGCGGCGGGAATCACGCCGCAGGAGGGGTGGCCGGTCACGGAGCAGTCCTCCCAGTCCAGGGTGTCCCCCATGGTCCCGGCGGTGAAGGCGGCGGCCTCCCAGCTGACTTTTTTCCCGTCCGCCCACAAGGTGGCGGTCCCCTCGTTCCCGGGGGACATCTCCTTGGAAATCTCGATGCAGTCCCGGACCTGCTTCAGCTCCGCGCTGCAGAGGCTGACGCCCACGGTCTGCATGACCATCATCTTGGCGCGTTCGATGACGGCGGGGGGAATGTCCTCATACCGCAGCGTTTTGATGAAATGGCACAGCTGCCTCGTCATGTCCGTGGCCGGCGCGCCATGAAAATTGAAGCCCATACTGATCCTCCTCGTTGTAAGTCTGATTAAATGGTGAACAGCTTCCCCAGACCGGGCAGCTTGTCATGGACCCGGGAGTGGCGCAGGCAGGCCCACAGGCTCGCCTGATGGCTGGTGATGACCGGCATGCCCAGGTCCTCCTCCAGAATCTGAATCAGCTCCATGGTGGCCAGGCCCATGCAGCTCAGGAAAAACACCTCCGCGCCCTCCGTCTTCAGCTTCTTGGCCTCGCGGTACAGGAAGTGTTTGCCGGAATGGGCGAACTCGCCGGTCCGGTTGAAGCCGACGCCGGTGATGGAGGTGACCTCCAGGCCGTTGTCCTCCAGAAACTTTTTCTCCGCCTGATTGGTCTCCTCCGGATAGGGGGTCATCACCACCGTCTTCCGCAGGCCCAGGGCCCGGTAGGCCTCCAGGACGGCGGTGCTGGTGGTCAGCCCCTGGCACCCGCTG
>ERZ779631.174-NODE-174-length-24494-cov-7.290356_pt1 | contig 24494 bp, 23 predicted proteins | sample MGYA00514193_ERZ779631 | MGnify/ENA primary metagenome ERZ779631 (study PRJEB29562, sample SAMEA4376710) | mouse gut metagenome | isolation source: Cecum | study: EMG produced TPA metagenomics assembly of the A DSS colitis mouse model was used to assess the...
TACGTTATAGCATTCTTTGGAAGCGTGTGAGCAGAGTGTTACAAAACTTGCAACTCTATATGAGCAAAATAATTCAATTGAATAAATAGCGGTAGAGTACGCGAAGGGGTTGGTGAATCTGACGGCGGAACAATCATTAGATGAATGTAAACAGAGTGTAAACAAGCTAGCGGCACTTCATGAGCTGTATGAAAAGAACGAAGAAATAGCGGTTAGATATGCGAAAGGCTTGTTTGGTTTGACTATTGAGTTATCAACAGAAGTTTGTGAGGAAAGTGTCAATAAGATTATACTTTTACATACACGATTTCAAAATAATGAGGAAATAGCAATCAAATATGCGTATTGCTTAGTCAATTACGCACTTGTCCAAGATTCTGAACAAAAAGTACGAGAAATCTTACAACAATCAAAAACACTGTTAGAAGAATATCCTCAAAATACAGAAATACAACTTTCATATGCCCAGACATGGTTCAATCTGACGTTAGTTCAGTCCCCCGACGCTTTGCGGCAGACGGTGCAAGAGATAAAAGAATTTATTCGGAAGCATCCGGAGGCAAAGGAGAAGTTCCAGCTTGCGTTAGATGAATATCTTGCTGAACATCCCGACCACACTGAGCGCTATGCTTCTCTTGTTTTAAGAACATAGAGAAAATTCTTTTGTGCTGGCTTTATATGTCTTGTCAGTGTATTATGATGTTATACGATAATGAGCCGCCAAGAGTATACGCGGTTGCTCAAAAATGTTGTTTAACAAGAAGGGACATCCACCATGCACCAAACCCTGACCTACTACAACCAAAACGCCGACCAATTCTACGCCGGCACCGTGAACGTAGATTTCGCCGCTCACCGCCAGCGCTTTCTATCATATCTGCCTAAACCTGCCACTATCCTAGATTTCGGCTGCGGTTCCGGGCGCGATGCCAAAGCGTTTCTTGACCAAGGCTATCAAGTGGAGGCCATAGACGGCTCTTTGGAATTATGTAAACTAGCAAGTGATTACACCGGCATTCAGGTGCGGCATATGCTTTTTCATGAACTAGTAGCAATAGGCAGATATGACGGTATCTGGGCGTGTTCTTCCATCTTGCATCTGTCCGTAGACGAATTATCAGACGTTATGCGCAGAATGTCCTTGGCCTTGAAACCTAACGGTATCATTTACATATCGTTCAAATACGGGACATTTTCGGGCGAACGAAACGGACGTTATTTTACGGACATGACAGAGGAAACATTTGCAGATTTCATACACAGTGTAGATAAATTACAGACAGAAGAACAATGGATAACGTGTGATGTGCGCCCGGGAAGAGGGGAAGAACAATGGCTCAATCTGATTTTGCGGAAAAAATAAATACCGACGGATTGCAGGATGAATTATTGCAGATAGAATCCACGGATGTGATGACCGGGGACCGGAACAGAAACCGCTTTTTGTATTATCAGTTAAAAATGAGTATGCGGAAGGCGAAGCGCATCGACATTATTGTATCGTTCCTCATGGAATCCGGTGTAAAGATGATTCTGAAAGATTTGCAGGAGGCGTTGAACCGTGGCGTTCAGATACGACTCCTTACTGGTAATTACTTGGGAATCACACAACCTTCAGCGTTATACCTGATTAAGAAAGAATTTGGGGAACGGGTCGATTTGCGGTTTTACAGCGACAAGGCACGCTCGTTCCATCCGAAAGCGTACATTTTTCATTACGAGAATCATGGAGAAATCTACATAGGCTCATCCAATATTTCCAGAAGTGCGCTGACTTCCGGAATAGAATGGAATTACCGGTTCAGCAGTTTAAACGACAGCGGAAACTTCACGTTATTCTATGAGACTTTTACCGATTTATTTGAGCAGCATTCGATTGTGATTGATGATGTAGAGTTATCCGCTTATTCTCGGAATTGGCACAAGCCTGCGGTTTCTAAAGATTTGGCAAGGTATGATGACATAGAAGACGATATGGTCACATCTGTTATAACCGGCGATTCTGCGACAGCGATTCCCTTTTTTCAACCGAGAGGAGCGCAGATAGAAGCATTATATGCATTGGAGAACAGCCGGGCGGAAGGTGCGGTGAAAGGATTAGTGCAGGCGGCAACGGGAGTCGGCAAGACGTATCTTGCAGCATTTGATTCTGCGGGCTATCAGCGGGTTCTGTTTGTGGCGCACCGCGAAGAGATATTGCATCAGGCGGCAATATCTTTTAAGAATGTGCGAGGGTCGGATGATTACGGATTTTTTAAGGGAAAACAGAAAGATACTGACAAGAATGTCATTTTTGCATCCGTGGCGACATTGGGGAGAGAAGAATATCTGAAGGAAGATTATTTTCGTCCTGATTATTTTGATTATCTTGTCATTGACGAATTTCACCACGCTGTTAATGAACAATATCAAAGGATAGTGAACTACTTCAAGCCACAGTTTTTGCTGGGGCTGACTGCGACACCCGAAAGAATGGATGGCAGGAATATATACGAAATCTGTGATTACAACGTGCCCTATGAAATTTCTTTGAAAGAAGCGATCAACAAAGGCATTTTAGTTCCCTTTCACTATTACGGAATCTACGACGAGACAGATTATTCTTCCCTTCATCTCGTGAAGGGGCGTTATGATGAAAAAGAATTAAACGAGACATACATCGGCAACGTTATAAGATATGATTTAATCTACAAATACTATATGAAATATCACTCGAAGAGAGCATTGGGATTCTGCTGCTCCAGACAGCATGCGGAGGAGATGGCGAGAGAATTTTGTCAAAGAGGCGTCGAAGCGGTGGCGGTATACAGCAACGCGGAAGGCGGTTTTTCGGAAGACAGGGATAGAGCCATAGAAAAGCTTAAGAATCAGGAAATCAAAGTGATTTTTTCCGTGGATATGTTTAATGAAGGCGTAGACATAGCGGCGCTTGACATGGTTATGTTCTTGCGGCCGACAGAGTCTCCCATTGTATTTTTGCAGCAGTTGGGGCGTGGACTGCGTACTTATAGAGGTAAAGAATATCTGAACGTGCTGGATTTTATCGGGAATTATGAGAAAGCGGGACGCGCGCCTTTTCTTTTGAGTGGTCAGGGGAGTTCTGGCGAGTGCGGGAAGTGCGATTACTACAGACTTGAATATCCTGACGACTGTATCGTTGATTTCGACATGCGCCTCGTTGATCTTTTTAAGGAACTAGACAGAAAGTCCTTATCCGTCAGGGAGCGGATCAGACTGGAATATTACAGAGTCAGGGAATTGCTGGAAGGCAAAGCGCCGACGCGCATGGAACTTTTCACATATATGGAAGACGATATCTATCAGTACTGCATGAAAAATGCGAAGGATAATCCGTTTCGGCAGTACATGGATTTCCTATATGGATTGCATGAGCTTTCCGCAGACGAAGAGGCCGTATATCATAGCATAGGCAGAGAGTTTTTGTCGCTGATCGAGACGACGGATATGCGGAAGGTCTATAAAATGCCGATTTTGTATAGCTTTTATAATCACGGAGAGATACGTCTTGCAGTCACAGAAGATGAAGTGTTGGAAAGCTGGAAGGAATTTTTCAGTATTGGAACAAACTGGAAAGACTTAATGACAAACGTGTCATATGCAGAATACCAACGAATAACCGACAAGCAGCACTTGAGCAAAGCAAAAAGTATGCCGATTAAATTCCTCAAGGCTTCTGGTAAAGGATTTTTCATCGAGAAAGAGGGGTATGCGCTGGCAATCAGAGAGGAACTGGCGGAAATCATGCGAAGTGAAGCTTTCAAGCGGCAGATGAAGGATATCCTCGATTACCGGACGATGGAATACTATCGGAGACGGTATCTGAATGATTGACGCGCATTTCACGAGGTACTTATATGTCCACAAGAAAACCAAAGTATAGTATGACAGGTCTGCTTCTGACGGGTATCATTTTGATAGTTTTAGGATGCTGTTTTCTCATTATGGGATGCACTTACTTTGCGGCGGTACTTAATCCGCCGGTCGATTGCCTTGAAGACGCCTGCATTTTCTGCGCAGGAGGGGCAATACTCCTAATTGTGGGAGTGTTTGGTCTGCTATTAGAATATCAGAAAAGAATGCGAATAAAAGAACTCTACGCCGCAGGGGATTACGTTATGGCGCAAATTACGGACATTGGTATCAACTATTTTCTCACAGTCATCAAAAACTGTCCGCATCCCTACATAGTAACGTGCCGATACCGGGACGCGCAGGGTGAAGAGCATCTGTTTAAGAGCAGAAATTTATACTTTGACCCGGGGCCTTTTCTGCAGGAACGAACGGTGAAAGTCTATGTGAAAAGCATGGATTTTAAATATTACTATGTGGATATTGATGAGGTAATTCACAAGCCGGCATATTATTAGGATTCGCGTAAGAGCTATGAGCGGCTTAACAATCTCATGTAAATGGTTTGGACCGGCGTTTGGTAAATCAACAAAAAATAAGGAGCATAAACTCAATGGACAAATGCACAAAGCAACAATTAGCAGAAAACATGCTGCAATATTTAAATGACAGCCCGACCGCGTATCACGCTGTAGAGAATGCGGTGATGATGCTTAAAAATCATGCTTTTCAGGAACTGAAAGAGACGGAAAAGTGGTCTTTACATGCGGGCGGCAGGTATTTCGTCGTGAAGAACCATTCATGTATCATCGCCTTTACGGTGGGAGACGGAGATTTGGCGAGGGAAGGATTCCGAATCATAGGCGCACACACGGATTCCCCCGGTCTGAAAATCAAACCGGGCGCCTGCACGGTTACAGCGGACGGATATGTGAAGCTGAACGTGGAAGTTTACGGCGGCGCCATATTAAGCACATGGTTTGACCGCCCACTTGCCGTGGCAGGACGGGTGATTGTGAAAGAGGACGGCAGACTGACGGAACGCCTGATTAAGATTGACAAACCCGTATGCGTAATCCCTAATCTGTGTATTCATTTTAACAAGGACTGTAATACCAATTGCGGTTACAATAAACAGACGGATATCCTTCCGCTGTTGACCATGAAAGAAGAGGGTGTTGAGAAAGGCGATTATCTGCTGAATCTTTTAGAACAGGAGGCAGGCATTGGGAAGACGGATATTCTTGACTATGAATTGTTTCTTTATGAATACCAAAAAGGAATTTTCATGGGACAGAATGAGGAATTTATTTCGGCATCCCGCATCGATAATTTGTGTATGGTTTATGCAGGATTGTCGGCGTTGGCAGAATCCTGTGACGGAGAAGAGAACTACAAAGTATTTGCCGCTTTTGACCACGAGGAGGTGGGAAGCGCTTCCGCACAGGGAGCTCATTCCGGCTTTCTACCGTATACTTTGGAGCGGATCAGTAAGAATCTCGGTCTGACGGACGACGCACATTTTCAGGCGCTGGCCAATTCAACATCGATTTCTGCGGACACTGCTCATGCGGTTCATCCCAATTACAGCGACAAGCACGATCCGGAGAATCGTCCCGTACCGGGCGGCGGACCGGTGATTAAATATTCAGCGTCGCAAAGATACAGTACCAATGCGTTCAGCGCCGCATATTTTATGGAAGCTTGCAGGAGTGCGCGGGTTCCGTATCAGAAGTATGTCAACAGAAACGATATTATCGGCGGTTCTACAATCGGACCGGCGTTATCGGGGCTTACCACGATTCCAACGGTTGATATCGGGACGCCCGTGCTTGCGATGCATTCGATTCGGGAGTTTTGTGCGGCGATTGATAATTTCTATGCAAAAGAAGCATTTCGCGCGTATTATGAGGACGACGGATTTAACGCTTAAGGAAGGAACAGAAACAGAATGGAGCAAAGGAAAGCGAAGGGCGGATGGAGTGCGCGGCTGATTGCGGCTATTATTTTTATCGGCATAGGTATCTTATATATCATAATAGAAAGAGTTGTGGGAGAAGAGAACATACAAGGTGATACGATGGTTTTCCGTGCCGCATTCGGCGGGCTGGGAGCGGCTCTACTGGCGGCAGGAGTCCTATGCCTGATCTTGGAGGTTCGGACCAGAAGGCGCAATAACAGGCTGCTTAATTCCGGACAGTATGTTTTGGCGGAGATTTCGGAAATTACAATGAATTATTCCATCCGTATCAATTCCCGCCATCCGTACATCGTAAAATGCAGATATCAGGATATGAACGGAGCGGTGCATGTGTTCAGAAGCCGTAATCTGAATTTCGACCCGGCGCCGATTCTGCGTGACCAGATGGTGAGAGTCTATGTGGATGGGGATGACTTCAGGCATTATTATATGGACATTGATTCAATACTGCCGACGGTGATAGAGCACTGATTTTATGTGTCACCTTCCACAAAAAACGGAAACTCCTTTTGTGAAAATGGTTTCTTGCCAATATAATAAACAGATGCTACAATAAAGGAAACTGAAATATACAAACCAGTTTCCTTTTCTTATGGAATCAGGGAATTGCGCTGATACAAAACGATGCGATGCTGCACACCGGTCAGCAGAGGAGGTACAATGGATTTAAAAGAAACGATTCTGAAAGGAACGATTCAGGTTTTCAACGACAAAGGATTGAAATTTACGATGGACGACATTGCGGAGTGTTTGAAAATCAGCAAGAAAACACTGTATAAAGTTTTTGATAATAAAGAGACGCTTTTTCTTACTATGGTGGATTATATCTTTGACTCAATCAAGGAGAGTGAGCAGGAGGTCCTTGAGGATGAGAGTTTAAGTACGGCGGAGAAGATACATAAGGTCTTAGGCGTGCTTCCCGAAGGCTACCGGAATGTGGATTTCCGCCGGCTCTATCTTTTGAAAGAAAAATATCCGAATATATATAAGCAGGTGGAACAAAGACTGGAGACGGGCTGGGAGTCTACGATAGCGTTGCTTGAGCAGGGAATTTCGGAGGGGTGTATCAAACCCGTGAACATACCAATCCTCAAGATGATGTTAGAAGCATCGATAGAACAGTTTTTTCAACGGGACGTACTTGTGGAAAATGACATTTCATATAAGGACGCGTTGGATGAAGTTGTGAGTATCCTGATGGACGGTATTACGATCCACAAGTGAACTGAAGGAACGGAAAACGGATGGACATAAATAATAATGACAGGAGGAGTACACATGAAGTTATCAGCAAAAGAAAAAGTATCATACGGCTTGGGAGCGGTTGGCAAAGACATGGTCTACATGCTTTCCGCCAGCTACATTCTGTACTACTATCAGGATATTCTGGGAGTAAGCGCAATCGCGATGGGAATCATTCTGATGGCGGCGCGTATATTCGATGCGTTTAATGATCCGATTATGGGCGTGCTGGTAGCCAAGACAAGAACCAGATGGGGCAAATTCCGCCCGTGGCTTTTGCTGGGGACAATTTTGAACGCGGCAGTATTAGTCGTGATGTTCTGGGCGCCGCCAGCGCTTGATGGGCGTGGTCTGGTGGCATATGCTGCCACAACTTACATTGTCTGGGGTGTCACTTATACGATGATGGACATTCCCTACTGGTCTATGATCCCTGCTTTTACGGAGGGCGGAAAAGAACGGGAAGGGCTTTCTACACTGGCGCGTTCCTGTGCGGGCGTAGGGTCGGCACTTATCACAATCATCACAATGATGTGCGTGCAGGCTTTGGGGCATGGAAACGAGCGGGAAGGATTCTGGAAATTTGCGTTGGTCATCGCTGTTCTTTTTGTCTTGTTCATAAGTATTACCTGCATGAACATCAAGGAGAAATCAACGGTTGATGTGGATGCGCCTTCGGTAGGACAGATGTTTAAAGCGCTCGTACAAAATGACCAGACAATGATTGTTGTAATTTCAATTGTGCTGATTAACGGTTCCTTATATATTACATCGAACTTGTTGATTTACTTTTTCAAATATGACTTTGGAGGAGATACCTGGTACAACGGCTATACGCTGTTTAATATGTTCGGCGGCGCCGTACAGATTTTGTCCATGATGCTTTTTTACCCGCTGCTTCGCAAATGGATCAGTTCTCTGCAGGTATTTTACGTGAGTTTTGCCATGGCGATTGTGGGATATGCGGTGCTGTTTGTGTTTATGTGCATTGGGCTCACCGATATTGCGGCGCTGTTTATTCCCGCTTTCCTTGTATTTGCAGCATTCGGTATGCTGACGGTTCTGACCACGGTATTTCTCGCCAATACGGTGGATTATGGTGAACTGAAAAACAACCGGCGCGATGAGAGTGTGATATTTTCGATGCAGACTTTTGTGGTGAAACTTGCTTCGGGTGTGGCGGCAATGATTGCTTCTGTCTGCTTATCCGTGTGCAATTTGAGTGATGATACATCAGGTACGGCGGCGGTGCAGGCGGCGGGTTCTTCCGTTCTCGGGCTGCGCATGACGATGACGGTGCTGCCTATTGCAGGGCTTATGCTTGCCGTATTTTTATTCCATAGAAAATACATTCTTACCGAGCAGAAAGTAGAGGAGATTGCGGAACAGATCAGAAATAGCCAAAAATAAACATGATTCAGCAAGAAAACGTGTTTCCATTTGCTTGTTCATCTGGTACAATGATAAATGTATTGTGAATTTTTTTCACGAAGGATAGCAATTATCAATTATTTTCAGAGGAGGAAATGAGTAAATGGGAAACTATCAAAATGCAGGTGCAGGTCTTAGGAAAATGTTTATTGCGTCACTCGGTGCGATTATTTGTACGGTATTGGTGATCATTCCGATCGTCAATATCATAGCGGGAATCGGTGCGATCGTCTTTGGCGTCTTAAGCTTGGTTGGTCTGTACGGAGCGGGCAAAGACATTGCGGGATGCAAGACGGCATTTACCCTTACCATTGTTAATCTGGTAATCAGTATCGTGGGTGCACTGTTTGGTTCTGGATTCTTGGGAACCGTTTTTTCTATCGCAGGTTATGTGCTTAGCTTCCTGATATGCTACTTTGTATGTACGTCTGTGTCTGAGGTGATGAATCAGATTGGTGCAGCCGATGTGGCAAGCAAGGGTGAGCTGGTTTGGAAGATTAACGCGGTATGTTACGCAATCTTGGTGGTTGTTGCAATTCTCGGCAGAATTCCGGGACTGGTGCTGGTTGCTTCTTTGGCGTCAATCGGCGTGTTGATTGCATCGTTAGTCGCATCAATCTTCTATATGATTTTCTTGAACAAGAGCAGCGCGGCGTTAGGCGCATAATTATTCGGAACAGTATGATTGCAGTTGATAAGAAAGTGAATCGTTTTGCGCGGTTCGCTTTCTTTTTGCCTTGCGGGATGCTATAATCAGTGCAAAAGAAAAACAAGCGGATGCGAAGCAGACATTTGTTTCCATGCGCTGATTAACGAGTGTATAAGAAAACAAGCGGACATTTGTAACGGAGGGAACAAGAATGAGGTTGGGAGCATTAGAAGCGGGCGGTACCAAAATGGTCTGCGCCATAGGAGACGAGACGGGCAGGATTTTTGAACAGGTGTCTATACCTACGCAGACACCGGATGTTACGATGCCGAAGCTGATTGAATATTTTAAGGAGCGCGGCGTAGAGGCTTTGGGCGTAGCGTGTTTCGGACCGATTGAACTGGACAGAAATTCACCGCAATACGGCTGTATCACTTCTACGCCGAAATTGGCATGGAGAAATTATAATATCGTAGGCGGACTGGCGGACGCGCTTCAATGTCCGATCGGCTTTGATACGGATGTGAACGGCTCCGTTCTCGGGGAGGTGACGTTCGGTCAGGCGAAAGGCAAAAATTGCGTCATCTATCTGACGATTGGTACCGGCGTGGGCGGCGGCATTTATATAGATGGCAGATTATTGCACGGAATGGTCCATCCCGAGGCAGGACATGTATTAATTCGCAAGAGAAGTGACGATACTTATGAAGGGAAATGTCCGTATCACAAGACTTGTCTGGAAGGTATGGCAGCCGGTCCGGCAATAGAGGAACGCTGGGGCAGAAAGGCAGCAGAACTGGCGGACCGGACAGAGGTGTGGGATTTGGAGGCGGATTATATCGCGCAGGCGCTCACGGGATATATATTGACCCTATCGCCGGAAATGATCATATTAGGCGGCGGTGTGATGCATCAGGAACAGTTGTTCCCGTTGATCAGACAGAAAGTGACGCAGTTATTGGGCGGCTATGTACAGGCCGAAGAACTGGAAGACATGGAGCGCTATATTGTGCCGGCAAGCTTACATGACGATCAGGGAATCATGGGCTGCCTTGAGCTTGCAAGAAGAGAAATTGCAGGATAGTGTCGTAGAAAATCCGATCTAAAAAATAAAAAGTAGATTATGCTCTAAAGTCTTACGGGAAATATCCGATACAAATAGTGTAAAGAATTATTGAGGTGGAAGGAGGAGTCTCCTATGCGTATTGAATCTTATACACAGGTACAGCAGTTATATAGCACGAAGAAGCCTGCTAAATTACAAGGCAAGACGGCAGCTACTGCTTCCGATCAGATACAGATTTCCAGTATCGGTAAGGATATTCAGACCGCTAAGAATGCAGTGGCAGCAACGGAAGATATCAGAGAAGAATTGACGGCTCCCTTAAAAGCAAGTATCGCGAACGGCACATATCAGGTGAGTGGCGAGAGTTTTGCGGAGAAGTTAATGAAGAAGTACGAAGAAATCGAAAGTCTGTAGACACAGTGAAGGAGAGATTTTGGCGTGGCAAGTTTAATGGAAGTCTTGATTGATGTTTTAGACAAAGAGAATCAGGAATATGAGAGATTACTGACTTTGTCCATGCGAAAAACTCCGGTCATTGTGTCGGAGGACTTAGATGAATTGGCAAGAATCACGGATGAGGAGCAGATCATAGTAAGCAGAATTAATCATCTGGACAATCAGAGAAATGAAGCTATTAATGATATTGCGAATGTGCTTAACAAGGATGTTAACAACTTAAAGATTGTGGATTTGATTAAAATGCTGGCGGCAAGACCGGAAGAGCAGGAGAAACTGGCAGCTGTATTTGACAGTCTGCAGGAGAATGTGCGCGGTGTGAAGCGGATCAATGAACAGAATCGGGAATTACTTCAGGAAGCATTGGAACTGGTGCAGTTCAACATGAATGTTTTACAGGCGATGAACAAAGCTCCCGAGACTGCGAATTACAACAAGGGCGCGTTCAGTACCGGGGATATGATTGGTGCAAGCCACAAAACTTTTGACGCTAAGCAATAATTGTTAAGGACGGTGGAATTATGTCATTAATGGGAAGCCTTTGGACGGGCGTATCAGGATTACAAACTTCAAATAATGCGCTGAATACGACGGCGCACAACATGTCAAACATGGACACCATAGGATATACCAGACAGCAGGTTGCCCAATCGACGAGAACGTATACGACGATTGAGAAGGGCAATAAGACGAACTGGAAACAGCTAGGTCTTGGTGTCAATTATTCCCTAACACGACAGGAAAGACATATATTTTTGGACAAAAACTATCGCCGCGAGTCGGGACGGAGTGCTTTTTATGATGTTTCAACGAGTGCGATGGAGGAAATAGAGTATATTTTGGGCGAGGGTCAGGCAGGAGGTTCTATTGAAGGACATGAGTTCTCGGAATCGCTGTCTAATTTCTGGGTATCAGTTCAGGAACTTAGCAAAGACCCGACAAGTTCCGTAAATCAGAACTTATTCGTGACACGTGCGTATGAATTTGTGACACGTGCGTCAGCAGTTTATAAGTCTCTGGAAGAGTATCAGGAGAACCTGAATGAGTCTGTTTTAAAAGAAGTAGACAACATAAATAAATACGCATTGCAAATCGAGGAATTGAATCAGAAGATTGTGTCAATCGAGGCTGGACAGGAACACGCGAATGACTTACGTGACAAGCGTAATTATCTGCTGGATCAATTGGCTAAACTGGGGAATATCTCATATACGGAGGATATTTCCGGATATGTGAGCGTGAGATTCGAGGATGTGGATCTTGTAAAGGGAAGTCTGGTTAATGAAATGGCAATCTATACAGATCCCAAGACCGGATTCTTCACTCCTTATTGGACGATGTTAGCCAACTTCGATTATGACAAGGACGGCAAGAGAGTCGTGACGGAAGAAGGAATTGCCGGTGCCAAGGTATTTGACTTGACCAGAGAGGTATCTTCCGACTTAAATACGGATATCGGTTCTCTTAAGGGTATGCTGCTTGCAAGGGGTGACCACAAAGCTACATACAAAGAACTTAAGAATTTCCCGCCGGATGCAGATCCTACGGATCCGGAGCAGGCAGTGGAAGGCTGGTATGACCAGCAGATTTCACAGTCCATCGTCATGAATATACAGGCAGAATTTGATCAGTTGATCAATGCCGTGGCAACGAAAATCAACGCCATACTTGCGGAAGAGGCGGAGAGTGCAGGACCGGCAGGCGTTTCTGATTATCTGAGAGATGAGAACGGCGAGCCGTTGAAGCTTTTTATCAAAAATGTCGAGGAGGAGGACTGGACGGTTTCCAATCTCTTGGTCAATCCGGATTTACGTCAGAACCCGGCGCTCTTAAAATTCCGTAAGGATGAGCATTCGGAAGACTATCCGGCTATGGTGAAGCTGAAAGCGGCATTTGAGGAGAAGATTTATACATTAAATCCCAATGTTGAGACGCCACTCTGCTTTACGGATTATTATAAGAATCTGGTTTCACAGGTAGCCAACAGCGGCTCCGTATTCAGAGGTATACAGGCGACACAGACGCAGGCTACTGATGCGCTGCTCAATTCGAGAGAGCAGGTTGTAGGCGTTTCCTCGGATGAGGAGTTAACGAACATGATCAGATTCCAGAACGCGTACAACGCATCCAGCAGATATATCAATGTCATCAGTGAGATGTTGGAGCATGTTTTAAGTACGCTCGGCAGATAAGATAGAGAGGTGAGTTTATGGCATCTACATTTTTTGGATTAGAAATTGCATCATCGGGCTTGCGAGCTTCCAATGCAGCGCTCAATACGACGGCGAATAATATCAGTAATACAAACACGGAAGGTTACAGCCGTCAGGAAGTGAAGCAGGAAGCCATGAATCCTCTTCGCGTGTTTGCGACATATGGTTGTGCGGGTGCAGGTGTTAATACGCTGGCGATCGAACGAATCAGAGAGCAGTTCTATGATAATAAATTCCGGGACAACGAGACGAAGCTGGGTGAGTTTGATACAAAAGCATATTACTGCAAGATGATTGAGGATTATTTGGAGGATGACAATAAGACCGGATTCAAGTCAATCTTCGATCAGTTTGCGATGGCGTTGCAGGAGATTACGAAGAACGCCAGCAGTGAATCTTACAAGAGGGCGTTTATCTCTCAGGCAAAGAGCATGACGGATTATTTCAATAATTTGTACGGAGATTTGCAGAATCTGCAGGCAGATGTGAATGATGAGATTAAGATTCGCGTTGATCATATCAACTCTATCGCACAGGATATTGCAACAGTTAATAAGCAGATTAATACGATTGAAATGTCCGGAACGATAGCAAATGAGCTTAGGGATAAGAGAGATGTTCTGATAGATGAGTTGTCGGCGGTTGTGGATGTTAAGATAGAGGAATCCCCGATTTATGACCAGTGGGGAAATGCCACGGGAGCCAACAGATATATCGTGCGTATTGCCGGAGGGCAGACGTTAGTTGACCAGAATGAGTACAATCAGTTGGTATGTGTTGCGCGTGAGTCAGACGAGAAGGTTAATCAGACGGATATAGACGGATTATATGATATTCGCTGGACGAACGGTACAGATTTCGGCTTGTATAATGCATCGATGCATGGGGAGTTGAAGGGCTTGATTGAAATGCGCGACGGTAATAACGGCGAGTATTTTAACGGCACAGCTTCCAATATCATCTACAGCGGCAAGACCAGTCAGGTTACGATTAAGACTACCGCAGCATATTTGGATAGTATGAGCAAATCGAATCTGTCGGATACGGGCGGCGTCATCAACATCGGCGACCAGTTGTTCTATTTTACAGACTGGACCTTCGATGAGGAGACCGCAGAGTATACGTTTACCATTGATAATGAGGCAACGAAGGCGGCAGGGTTTGGTGGTGCGCTCACCGGAGAGAGAAACGGCAAGGTCGCAACCGTTGGTCAGGACGTACATTATCAGGGTGTTCCTTATTATATGTCACAGATGAACGAGTGGCTGCGAGATTTTGCCCAGAAGGTTAACGGATTCTTTACGGATGGTATGACCGATGCGGAGGAAGATGCCGGAATACTCTTTACCGGTACTTACCCGAAGGGCGATGGACAGTATACGGAAAATGAGTTGAATGATTCAAGGCAGAACGGTAAGGGATATTACTACATGACAGCCGGCAATGTGACGATTGAAAGTTCACTGATGAAGGATGCATCTTTACTCGGAACAAGAGGCAAGGGTGAAAAAATCGGTGATGCGGAAGAAGTTGACGGTGTGGAGCAGCATCAGCAGGTGCGCAAAATCATCTCTATGCTCAGCGATAAGAACCAGTTCAGTTTCCGCGGAAGAGATGCAGGCGGTTTTCTGGAGTGTGTATTATCGGATGCTATGTTAAATAAGAAGAATGCCGATACATTTTACTCAACTTACTTAAGCTTAGAGACAAATATTGACAATCAGAGAACGTCAATTTCTGGCGTGGATGAAGATGAAGAAGCGGTAAGTCTTGTGAAATACCAGAATTCTTATACACTGGCTTCTAAGATGATTTCAGTACTGACGGAAATATATGACAGATTGATTTTACAGACAGGTGTGTCATAAAGGCATTATAGGAGGATGACGAGCCATGAGAATGACGAACAAGATTATGCGGAGCAATTCGCTGTATAATATTAATCAAAATAAGATTCTGGAAGATAAATTGAGCAACCAGATGACAAATCAGAGTAAGATTGCCAGACCTTCCGACGATCCGGTAGTGGCTATCAGGGCTCTCCGTTTAAGAAGTAATGTGACCACCATATCGCAATACTATGATAAGAATGCCAAGGATGCGGATTCATGGCTGTCAGTGACAGCAGATGCGCTTAAGACAGTCGATGATGTTCTGAAGAATCTTTATGAGAAGGCAGGAGAAGGCGCCAATAAGGATTTGACCGCCGATGATCTTGAGATTATCATGACGCAGATGAAATCGTTGACAGGTGAGTTTTATGCCAGCGGTAATGTGGACTATGCGGGACGTTATGTGTTCTCAGGTTTCAGAACAGATACGCCGATTACTTATACGGCAGCAGATATAGCGGAGATGAAGAAGCATCCACTCTCTTATGAAATCAAGGAGAATATGGGATATGCGGATATCAGTACGATTGATTATGTGAACTCAGATGTACTGTCGACTACGATTGGCGGTGTGGGTGACGGCGGTGTGGATTCGACAACCAATACCAGCTATGAGCAGGGCATTACAAATACGACATTGTACCGTATTCGTCTCTCCTATGACGGAGTAGACGGTGCGCCGAAAGACGCGGCAGGCAATCCGACAGGTCCGATTCCGCTCAAATTTACGGATGCAAACGGTAATGATTTATCAATTGGTAAGGATGCAGCAGGAAATCCTCTGCCAGCACCTAACGGAATTAAGGAATTTGCCAATGCGGAGGAAGCTTATAAAGCTATCGCTAAGGGTGAAGCTGATCCGACAGATCCGAACGGATGGAGTGGAATTGCATATATTCCTTCTACTGGCGAGATGGTATTCAGTAAGGAATATTATCAGAATAATTATAAAGAGGGCGACACGTTCCAAGTTACTTATGATAAGTCTACTTGGGAAGAAGGCGACATCAATCCGGCACATTACTTCGAATGTATCGAGACCAAGGATATTGGCGACGGTACCATGAAAGATACCAAGAAAACGGCTTACAACGTGAATTCGACCGATCAGGACATTTACTATGATGTAGGATATAATCAGCAGATTCAGGTAAATACGCTGGCAACGGAAGTGTTCTCGCATGACGTCAGAAGAGATATGGATGATTTCCAGCATTGTCTGAATCAGCTTCGCGGCATCGAGACACAGATTAGCGACATCAAGAAGAAAATGGCGGAATTCCCGGAAGACAGTGATGATTACAAGAACTGGTCCAAGAAGCTGGAAGGCGCGGAGAAAGCACAGAGTTATATTCGCGAGAACATCCATAGTAAATTCGAGAACCAGATTACAAAATATCAGAAATACATGGATGACAATAATATAGCAATCACGAACAATGCGACACGCGGAAGCAGATTGGAGTTAATCAGTACCCGCCTTATGAACCAGAAGGCTACATTCAAGGATTTGCAGACGGATAACGAAGGTATAGACGTTACGCAGGTGGCAGTGGAATTATCCAGTTCAGAGCTGACATATCAGGCTGCACTCATGGCGACCGGTAAGATTATGCAGACCAATCTGATGAACTATATTTAAGAAGAAGGGCGGTTACGGGGTATGCAGATTAAAACGAAGGTTTTTGGAGAAATTATAATAGATGATGATAAGATTATACATTTTCCCAACGGTATTATCGGTTTTCCGGATTTGACGGAATTTACGTTGATACATGATGAGGAAAAAGGGACGGATTCCATTCATTGGCTGCAGTCCCTGCAGGAGCCGGCGTTTGCTATGCCCGTTATGGATCCGCTGATTGTGTGTCCGGATTATAATCCGGAAGCGGATGACGAATTATTTAATGTCCTCGGAGAGATTAAACCAGATGAGCTTTTGGTTCTGGTAACTGTGACCGTGCCGCATGATTTGACCAAAATGACAGTCAATCTGAAAGGTCCTATTATTATCAATGTATCGGAGAAGAGAGCATTGCAGATTATTGTAGAAGGCGACACATACCAAGTCAAATTCCCGATATATGACATTTTGAATCAGAAGAAAGCAGGTGAGTAAATGTTAGCTTTATCCAGAAAAAAGAATGAGGCGCTGGTAATTAATAACAATGTTGAAGTTACGGTGCTTGAGATCAAAGGAGAACAGGTAAAGCTAGGCATAAGCGCGCCGAGGGAAGTGCCTGTGTATCGTAAAGAAGTATATGTACAGATTCAGGATGCCAATAAGGAATCCGTTAATATAGACGGTATGGAAGCATTGAAGAATCTGCTTGGTCAGTGATTGACAGAACGGCTATTGTATATTGAAACAAAGAAGAAAGCGGACAGACCGGATTGCGTTTGTCCGCTTTATGTGTGCGCATTGCGGCGCACGTCCGTTATATATTGCCCCGTTTCTGCTGCCTTGTTGTTTACTGATGACTAAATCCGTGGTCTGACTGATCATCCCTAATCCGTGGTCTGACTGATCATCCGTATCATTTCGGCAATCCGTTGTTCATATGTGTGAAACCTCGCCACTTTTTCATAGCCGTTTATGGCAATCTGAAGCCGTTCTTCCTCATGTGTAAGATAATATTGAATCTTTTGTTCCAATTCCTCCATAGACTCATAAGCTTCCAAGTCTTTGCCGATTTCAAAATAATCGGGGATTTCCGCTTGATAGTTAGTCAGTAAGAAACCGCCGCAGCCGAGAATATCCCAGATGCGCAGGGAAAGTCCGGTTTCAATCGGACGCATGGTCATGTTCAGGTTGATTTTGGCGGCGTGGAACACTTTGGGCATTTCAGTCAACGTACTGACACCGCAGCGGCAGTCAACGCCGGTCAGCGCAGACGTGTCGCTGTTTGTGTAGAGTGTGACCCGGAAATGTCCGGCAAGCCGGTTCAGTGTCCTTTCACGTTCCACAGCCGCCAGTTTCATGCCAATATACTGGTGTGCAACAAGATAGCGGTCGGTATTCGTGTAAGTGTCTCTCCCGCGGTAGAAATCAGGGTCGGCGTCCGCGATTTCGCGAATGACGCGTTCAGTCAGATTGTCAGAAATAAAATTGTACCCGTAGACTTTAAGCTGCGCCTCGATCAGTCCGTCCACAAAACCTTGCGTATACGCAGATATGACACTAGTGTCAAGTTCGGTCTCTTTGTTGGAAGCTAAGGGATCGTAAGCGACATTACTGTCAGATTGGGCGCGGAGCAAAGCGTCATATTTACATTTCTCTGTATATAAGGAACCGACAAAGCATATGTCTGAGCCATATTTTGCGAAATCATCTTCCGTCATGTCAAGAATCACGTGTTCCCACCGCTTCACATTCGTGGCAAGCGGCAGGTAGTAGATATGTTCCGGATTGACGGGGTGGAAGAATAGGTATTGTGCATGATCAAATAGGAAAATACGGTTCCATTCGTTCTTCAGGGCATTGGAAAATAATTCCGGAACCGGCGAATCAACGCTCCAGCATACATAGGGAATCTTAAAACGGTTACAAGTATATGAGATTGCCGGGAAGAAATTAATGCTGAACACGAACGCAAAAGAACGCTGCATAATCCAGTCGGTTATTTTGGCGGCGCACTGCTTGGGCGTCACTGATTTGTCGGTCATCTCCATGTCTTCCGTAAGCACCGTGATGCCGAAATCGGTAAAAATTTGTATGATGTCAGGTTCGCAGATATTGTTGTAACGGTAAAATAAGATTTCCATAGGGCTTTGGTTCCTTCATTTTATTAGGCAGTATATATTTTGCTATATTAGGCAGCAGGTTATATCAAGTAGAATATTTTATATGAATTTAGTATAATAGAAAGCAAATATGAAGTAAAGCGGGAAACATGATATTTGGCAGCGGCAAAATATTTGCTATTTTGCATGCATCGCCCTAAATATATTGAAGTTTTTTCCGATATATATATCAAAGATTACGTAGAGTCTCTTTGTTCTGGTGCGAAATTTTACCGTGATTTCGAGATACGGAAGAGGTGGCAAAGCGTTATCACGAGACGATTCTAATAAATTCAAAATAATCACATGGAGGTGATCGGCAATGGCAATCGAACCATTAAACAGTGCTATGACTTATCAGGCACAGACGGTCGCAAGACCGCAGACAGCAACACCAGTGAACACGGAAGTTCCTGAAGATGGACAGACAGTTAACGTTGATGCGACGACCGCATCTGTAACCAAGACGCAGGCCGAGGAAGAGAAAGGCAGCAGCGAGGGGAACGGAAGCCAGCAGCAACAGCAGTCAATGGTGAACACACAAGCGACTCCCGATCAGTTAAAGAAGATGATCGCAGAGATGAACAGGAAGATTAACAACAGCAATGAAGAGGCTGTTTTCGGTGTTCATGAAGAGACAAACAGAATTATGATCAAGATATTGGATAAGGATACAAAGGAAGTTATTAAAGAGTTTCCGCCGGAGAAGACGCTTGATATGATTGCGAGACTCTGGGAGATGGCAGGTATTCTTGTAGATGAGAAGCGTTAGGCAGCATGAATTTAGGAGGGAATAAGAATGGCTATTAGGATTACGGGTATGTATTCTGGATTGGATACGGAGAGTATTATCACCCAGCTTGCTTCGGCACAGAGTGTTAAGAAGAATAATTTGGTGAAGGCACAGACGAAGCTTAGCTGGAAGCAGGATGCATGGAAAGCCCTGAATACAAAAATTTATAACTTTTATACGAATGTATTGGACGGTATGCGTTTTCAGAATGCTTATCTGAAGAAGGCAACGAAGGTGTCTAACTCCAATGCAGTCAGTGTTGTTACCGATTCGAAGGCTCCGAACAGCGTTCAGACGATGAAAATCTTAAGTCTTGCTAAGGAAGGATATATGACCGGCGGACGTATTTCAGAGGAAAGTGGTAAGAAGTGTACGGAAAACACGAAATTATCGGATCTTGGATTCACTGGTGAAGGTTCTTTTGCCGTGAAGGTCGGGAATAAGACAACGAATATTAAAGTGACCGAGGATATGAAGATTTCCGATGTGGTAAAGCAGTTTGAGAATGCCGGTCTGACAGCAAGCTTCGATGCAAAGAATCAGAGGTTCTATTTTAGTTCTAAGAGCTCTGGGGCAGCAGCAGATTTTACGATTACCAGCAATGACGCAAAAGGACAGGATATCTTGTCTAAGCTGGGACTTGGTTCCACATATGATAAAGACAGCAGCGAGTATAAAGAGTACGCCATCTGGGCAGGCTATGGCGACGCTACCGATCCGCTGCGTATCGAAGCCGAGGGGAAGGAAGCTGCTAAGCGTGCCGAAGCGAAGAAGGCAAGTACGGATTCGCTCTTAAAGCAAAATGAAACGCTCCAGAAGAAGCTGGATGATTTAAGGAAGGCGAACGACGAGAAGAATAAGTATGATGAGACGCCGTCGAAGGACTTGTACGACGAGTTATATGGACCGGAAGTAGAAGTTACGAAAACAGATGAAGAAGGTAACACAACGACTGTCAAGGAACGTAACGGCGGTCTGAAGAAAACCTTAGATGATGCCAAAGCAGCGCTTAAGACAGCTAAGGATAAGCTTGCTGAACTGAAGAAGAATGATGCTTCCGAAGCGGATATCAAAGCGGCAGAGCAGGATGTGACGACAGCGAGTGAGGCGGCTACCAACGCACAGAAAGCCTTTGACGAGAAAAAGGCACATTACAACTATGTGAAATCCTTAGAGAATACACAGGCGACAATTGATAAGAATGTTGCGACCATTAATGATAATAAGACTTATTACACGGAAGACTCTGACGGAAAAGTAACTGCAACGTCAAAGATGGAGCAGGAAGTAACAGCTTATTTCGATTCCAAGATTGCGGCGGCAAAGCAGTATATGGAAGATGCGGCCAAGTATGATGCACTTACGGACGCCGAGAAAGAGGCGCTGGCAGACAAGCGCGCATTGAAGATTGACGGTAAAGATGCTGTGATTACGCTGAACGGCGTGAAGTATACCAACAGTACCAATACATTTGAAATCAATGGTCTGACAATTACGGCACAGCAGGAGACAAATGAAGAAATCACGTTAACGACGACGGAAGACGCTGAAGGCGTCTATGACATGATCAAGAATTTCTTCACAGAATACAACAAGCTGATCAATGAGATGAGCAGCCTATACAATGCCGATGCGGCGAAGGGTTATGAACCGCTCTTGTCAGAGGAGAAAGCACAGTTAGCGGACTCCGAAATCGAAGAGTGGGAGAAGAAGATTAAAGATTCCTTATTACGTAGAGACGGTACGCTGGGCGATGTAAGCGACGCGATGAGAACGGTGATGATGCAGGGAGCGACAGTGAACGGCAAGAAGATGTATCTGTCTGACTTCGGAATCAATACGCTCGGATATTTCAATGCGGCGGACAATGAGAAAGGCGCATACCATATCAATGGCGATAAAGATGATCCGACTGTGTCAAAGGAAACTGATAAGTTGAGAGCAATGCTTGCATCCGATCCGAATACGGTTATGGATTTCTTTAGCGGATTGTCCAAGAACCTGTATGATAAACTAACGGATAAGATGAAGAGCGTGAAAGACACGAGCAGCGCCTTTACCGTTTATAACGACAAGTCGATGAAGAAGGAATATGACAATTATAAAGACCTGATTGCCAAAGAGGAGAGCAAATTAAACGCATTGATGGATAAATGGTACAATAAGTTCTCGGTAATGGAGACGGCAATGGCAAAATTACAGTCCAAGAACAATGCGATAGCAGGTATGCTCGGCGGTGGCTGATAGAAACTATGAGGTATAAGTACGATCAAGGAGGAACAAATTTATGCCGGCACAGAATCCCTATGAACAGTATCAGAGAAATAAAATATTAACCGCAACACCGGCGGAAGTGACTCTGATGTTGTATGAGGGCGCGATTAAGTTTTGCAATATCGCAATCATGGCAATCGAGCAGAAGGATATAGAGAAAGCTCATGTTAATATCAGGAAGACCCAGCGTATTATAGAAGAATTCCGTAATACGCTGGATCGTAAATATCCGGTAGCGGAAGAGTTTGATAAGATATATGTCTATGTGCTCAGAAGATTGTTTGAGGCGAATATCCGCAAGGATAAGGAGATTTTGGAGGAAGTTAACGTGCATCTCCGCACTTTAAGAGATACTTGGAAAGAAGTTATGAAAGCGTGCAATAAGGCGTAGAGAGGTATGGATATGAACCAGAGCGGTGCACAGATATTACTGCAGAGTCTTGAGAAGAAGAATGAACTGTTAGATCAGATGATTTTGCAAAATCGCGCGCAGGAACAGATTCTGAAGCAGGAAGAGTTTGATATGGATGCCTTTGACGAGGCGATTGACCGTCAGAGCGCTTACGTGGAAGAGTTAGATAAACTGGATCGTGGATTTGAGGCGGTTTATGACAGAGTGCGGGAAGAGCTGATGGAGAACAGAGAACGTTACCGCACTGAGATTACGCGCATGAAAGAACAGATTCAGAAGATTACCGACAAAATCGTAACCTTGAATGCGGGAAATATGCGGAATAAGATGCTGGCAGAGAATCAGTTCAAGAAGAGACAGTCCGCGATTGGAAGCGGTATATCCAAGAATAGAGTGGCGGAAAATTATTATAATAATATGAATAACCTGAATTTTGTTACACCGCAGTTTTATGATAATAAGAAATAGCGCACGGAGATTAATGACGGTATATAGCAATTAGAAAGAAATAAGCCCATGTTGCATGGGCTTATTATTATGTACAGGAGAGGAAACGCAGATGGGATTAGTATGCAGACCTATTAGAATGTATCATGAATATGTACAGGTAATTTAGGACCTAATATTTTTGTAAAAAAATTTCAAATTTACTCTAAACAAAATTGCAAACTGCCCGATATATATTACAAGTAAAGTAAAACAGATTTACTTACACAGCAGGTAGTGAAGCCGGAGGCGGCGTACGGACCGAAGGAGGCATTACGATCAAAAGGAGTGGCATGGAAGCCACCATAAATTCAAGGAGGAATATACTATGATAGTACAACACAACATTACAGCAATGAACTCAAACAGAATGCTTGGCGTAACAACGAAGGCACAGGCTAAGTCAACAGAGAAGTTATCATCCGGTTACAAGATCAACCGTGCAGCAGACGATGCAGCAGGTCTTGCGATTTCCGAGAAGATGAGACGTCAGGTGAGAGGTCTTACACAGGCATCCGCTAACGCACAGGACGGTATCAGTGCAGTACAGACGGCAGAAGGCGCTCTGACAGAAGTACATGATATGTTACAGAGAATCAACGAGTTGTCCGTAAAGGGTGAGAACGGCACGATGACAACAACAGACCGTGCATATATCCAGAGAGAAGTAGCACAGTTGATGAGCGAGATTGACCGTGTACAGAGTACGACAACCTTCAACGAGATGAACCTGTTAGACGGAACCTTCACAGGCAAGGGTCTTCAGGTAGGTGCAGAAGCAGGTCAGCATATCGATATCAATATCGAAGATATGTCCATGCAAGGTCTTGCTGACAGAATTGACACAAAGCTCTACACAGATGTATCTTATCGTCCGTTAAATGCGAAGGGTGAAGTGCAGGCTGAAGCAAAAATTGATACTGCTACGGCAACAGATTTGATTGAGACATTCACAGGTTTGGAAGCAGGTGATTCCACAACAGTTGCAAGTCAGCAGGATTTCAACTCCTTAAATGCATTTGCAAAGGCTGCACTGGCATTAGTATCCCAGCAGAGATCTGACCTCGGTGCTGTACAGAACAGACTTGAGCATACGATCAACAACTTGGATAACGTAGTAGAGAACACGACATCTGCAGAAGCAGCGATCCGTGATACAGACATCGCTACAGAGATGGTTAAGTACGCGAACAACAACATCCTGCAGCAGGCTGGTACATCTATGTTATCACAGGCAAATCAGTCCAACCAGTTGGCACTGTCCTTACTTGGTTAATCAGACTGAATACTGCAAGGTATTGTGTAATGAACTATCAGGGAGCATCTCATACGAGATGCTCCTTTTTTATATATTGAAGAAATAATTTTACAAAATCTCTAAAGTAAATCGGGAATTACCCGATATATATAGCAAGTAAGATAAAATCAATTTACTTACGCAACAAGTGATGGGACCGAAGGAAGCGTACGAGCCGGAGGGATCATCACAAGCAAAAGTGGCAGGGAAGCCACAAAAAATTCAAGGAGGAATATGGTATGATAGTACAACACAACATTACAGCAATGAACTCTAACAGAATGCTTGGCCTTACAACAAGTGCACAGGCTAAGTCAACAGAGAAGTTATCATCCGGTTACAAGATCAACCGTGCAGCAGACGATGCAGCAGGTCTTGCGATTTCCGAGAAGATGAGACGTCAGGTGAGAGGTCTTACACAGGCATCCGCTAACGCACAGGACGGTATCAGTGCAGTACAGACGGCAGAAGGCGCCCTGACAGAAGTGCATGATATGTTACAGAGAATCAATGAGCTGTCCGTAAAGGGTGAGAACGGCACGATGACAACAACAGACCGTGCATACATCCAGAGAGAAGTAGCACAGTTGATGAGCGAGATCGACCGTGTACAGAGCACAACAACCTTCAATGAGATGAACCTGTTAGA
>ERZ779631.179-NODE-179-length-23819-cov-22.151111_pt1 | contig 23819 bp, 21 predicted proteins | sample MGYA00514193_ERZ779631 | MGnify/ENA primary metagenome ERZ779631 (study PRJEB29562, sample SAMEA4376710) | mouse gut metagenome | isolation source: Cecum | study: EMG produced TPA metagenomics assembly of the A DSS colitis mouse model was used to assess the...
GTGCTTTTTAGGAACCGGGGAAAGATTTGAGGACGGTTCGCACATACTGTATGTAGCGCGGGCTGAGAAATCAGCATAGCTGATTTCCACTGACAGGCGGAGATACTTCTGCCTGTCTTTGTAAGCTGATAATATAAAACAGGAGAATCCTGTCAGGTAAGGTTTAGCCAACCGCCTGTACCGAGTCCTTGGAGTCGAAGCGGTAACGTCAGACTTAAGCGTAGGACAGGGAGCAACAGAGCCGAAACGAAAGTGAAGTGATTGAGCTGGGAAATAGATATAGGGTTGGAAATGGTCGATGCGCTTACATACGCAGCAGACAACACCCTTATGACCGATAGGGCGAGGGAATAAGGGCATCCCCCAGTCTGAGAGCTTGGCGAGGTTGATGATAATTATATTATACGGAACAGCCGAGATCCTGCTGTCTCCTTGAAAAGAAAAGGTATGGAAACCAAACCGAAGGAATGAGGCAGGAATCCAAAAGGACAGCAGGAAGTCCGATACACTCATAGTACCAAAGAAACTGCCAATCACAGTGGAGGGAAGGGGTGTACACTTTACAGCTTCAGGTAAATCAGGGTCATGCAGACAAAGGAGAGCTGGCAACGTGATAAATGAATTACTTGGAATACAATATAACATCGCAAAAGCGAACGCAACAGATGGAAAAGTCCAGAATCTGGCGTCGTATATCAATGTTGGAAGCCTGAAAGCAATCCATAAGGCTATGGATAAGAACAAGGCCAGCGGCATAGACAGAGTGACAAAAGAAGAATATGGACAGAATCTGGAAGAAAACCTTGAGAATCTTGTAAAGAGAATGAAGAGCGGAAGCTACAGCCCAAATCCAACAAGACGGGTTTATATTCCGAAAGAGACGAAAGGCAAAATGAGGCCGCTGGGCATATCCTGTTACGAGGATAAACTGGTGGAAAACGCAATTGCACAGATACTGGAACAGATTTATGAGCCGAAGTTTTATGACGAGAGCTATGGATTCAGACCAAGCCGGAATTGCCACAAGGCAGTAAAGAAGGTCGTTGAGACAGTGAGGTATCAGAAGACGAATTATGTGGTAGAGGCAGACATCAGGGGATTCTTTGACAATGTAAACCACGAATGGCTGATGAAGATGCTGGCACATGACATAGCGGACAGAAAATTCCTTGGAATCATAGGGAAATTTCTGAAAGCGGGAATCATGGAAGACGGCAGGTATCTTGACAGTGAAAGGGGGACCCCGCAGGGAAATGGGGCGAGCCCAATATTGGCGAATATATACCTGCATTATGTGCTGGATAACTGGTTTGATGTGATTGTGAAGAGACAGTGTAGGGGAGAGAGTTATTTAGTACGCTATGCTGATGACTTTGTCTGCTGTTTTCAGAAAAAGTATGAGGCAGAAGTGTTCCGTCAGAGGCTGGAGGAACGGTTTGCCAAATATGGGCTGGAGCTGGCGGAAGAGAAGACTAGAATACTGGAATTTGGGAGATTTGCGGAGGAAGACAGGAAAAGGAGAGGCGAAGGGAAGCCAGAGACATTTGACTTTCTGGGATTTACATTTTACTGTGGAGTGGATGCAAAGAAACGCTTTTTCCGGTGTAAAGTAAAGACAAGCCGTAAGAAACTACGCAGCAAGACAAAGGCGATGAAAGAGTGGATAAAGAGCCACAGGGATATGCCGCTGGAATGGATATTCAGGATGGTAAATGCCAAACTAAGAGGACATTACCAGTATTATGGAGTGACAGATAACATGGAGGAAATATGCCTGTATCTGCACAATACAAAGATGTTGCTGTTTAAGTGGCTGAACCGCAGAAGCCAAAGAAGGAGCTATACATGGGAAGCTTACACCAAAGGACTATTGAGAACTTTTCCATTAATACAGCCACAAATCAGGGTGAGTTTGCTAGGTAGATAACATATGAATGTAAAGTGAAAAGCCGTATGCGTTAGTAGCGCACGTACGGTTTTGTATAGGGGTATGGGGAGTAATCCCCATATCTACTAGAGAATGGCGCTTACCGTGGAGATACGCCAATCGGGAAGTTAATGCATGACTTCTCCTGCACAGACGCAGCGGATATGTACTATGGGACACTGGCAGACAGGGTGAGATTTTTCAAAGAGAGCAAGGAGGGAATCGAGATTATGTGCCGGGCTATGGAAGATATGAGGAATCAGACATTGAAAGAAGGAATGATAAATGTTGCAAAGAAAATGCTGGAAGATGGAACAATAACGCTTGAAAAGATTGCGGAATTTGTTGGTCTTTCAGTTGATGAAGTGAGAAATTTGAAAACAGACCAGGATATGTAAATGGCACTAATGAGCCAGGAATCTAAAAAACAGGTTCCTGGCTCTATTTTTTTGCCCCGAAATATAAATTTTCTGTGAATTTGATTAAAAAGTTCTTTACAAAACGTCACTGGAGACGCTTAAAAGAGCGTCTCCATCAAATATTTGTAGATCTGTTCATTTTTGTTGTACCAGCTCTCGCAGAGGGCTTCTGCCATATCCTCCGCGGGAACAGCGATCTTGATATTGACAAGTTCGGTGGATTTTTCGCGGGCGCTCAGCTCTGCCACGAATTCCCCGGAAGTCGACTTGTAGTATTTGGCGGTGATCGCCGAATCGTTTTTCAGCTCGAGGTGCTTTTCGGCGAGAAATGCATCGATGTCGGCGATGATGGCGTCGCCGATGCGGTTCCCAAAATAGGACAGTGTGCTGCGTCCCTCCTCCGTGATGGAGAATAGCGTGCGGTTCATCGAGGTGTCCGCCTTGATCAGCTCCGTGTCCTGCAGGTCGGCGATCACCTGCTGCAGTGTGATGAAATTCGTGTATTCCTTTTCGAGGATGAAGCTGCTGATCTGTGAGTAGGACAGTTTGAAGGTAACTTTATCCAACATGTACAGGACGATCAGTTTGTATAATGTCAATGGATCTTGTGTCATAAAAACAACGCTCCTTTGGGGTTTGTGTTTGTCTGTGAAAATGTCCGGGACTGCCATGTGCCGCGCCGCCGCATCTCTTGGTGCAGTGTGTTGAGGACACGTCTTTTGTCCAGGCTCCACAGAGGGGCGAGCAGCAGATCTCTTGGACCGTCACCTGTCAGACGGTGTATCACCATGTCGGGAGGCAGCACCTCGAGACAGGAGATTATGATATCAATATACGCCATCATGTCGAGAATATCAAATGTTTTCTTTGTATAAAATTCGACTAAATCCGTGTTTTTGAGAACATGTAACAACTGTAATTTAATTCCGTCGATGCCGATCGTGGATAAATAACGGCAGGTATCGATCATCATGGAGCGATCCTCGCCGGGAAGTCCTATAATAACATGCGATATCACAGGGATGGAGATCCCGCGGAGCCGGATCACAGTCTGCTCAAACACGGAGAGCGGATAGCCGCGCCGTATGAGCGCGGCGGTGTGCTCATGAATGGTCTGCAGACCGAGTTCGATCCAGATGAATTTGTCGCGGTATGTTTTGTTCAGCCTGTCGAGCAGCGAGAGCACGTCATCGCTGAGACAGTCGGGTCTGGTGGCGATGGAGATCCCGACGACCGCAGGCTCGTCCAACGCCTCGCGGTAGAGTGCCTCGAGTGTTTCGACAGGCGCGTAGGTGTTTGTGTACGCCTGAAAATAAGCGATAAAATGACTGCCGATATTTTTATTGCGAAAGTATTGTTTTCCCCGCTCGAGCTGGGCGGAGATCGAACTTTCGCCCAGGGACATCCTGACGGCAAAATCGCCGCTCCCGCCCGCGCTGCAGAAGATACAGCCGCGGACACCGCAGGTTCCGTCGCGGTTCGGGCAGGTCATGCCGGCATCGAGGGCGATCTTGTATATTTTTTCACCGAAGCGCTTTTTGAGTTCGTAGTCAAGGGAGTGGTAGGGGCGGTCGTCCCAGCGCATCACGGTCTGATGTGTGATCGGACTGCCTGCGCGACAAGCTCTGCCACCTTTGGATCAAAGGCTTCCGGCATGATGTTGTCCTCGCTCAGCTCCTCGTCCGGCACAAGTCCGGCGATCGCAGCAGCGGCGGCAAGTTTCATCTCCTCCGTGATCTGTGTGGCGCGCCCCTCGAGAGCACCCTTAAATATACCCGGGAATGCGACCACGTTGTTGACCTGGTTTGGGAAATCGCTTCTGCCGGTGCCGACAACGCGCGCACCGGCAGCTTTTGCCACGTCAGGCATGATCTCCGGTGTGGGGTTTGCCATGGCAAAGAGGATGGAATCGGGAGCCATCGACCGGACCATTTCAGGCGTGACGATATTCGGCGCGGAGACACCGACAAAAATGTCCGCGCCTTTCAGGGCATCCGCGAGCGTTCCGGTCACATTGTCCGGGTTGGTGATCTTTGCCATCTTTTCCTGCATCCAGTTGAGACCTTCTGTGGAGGTTGACACGATGCCCACCTTGTCGCACATGATCACGTTTGTAAAGCCGTATGTCAGCAGGAGCTTTGTGATGGCGACGCCTGCACTGCCTGCACCGTTTACGACGACCCGGCAGTTTTCTTTCTGTTTACCGACAACTTTGAGGGCGTTGATGATGCCTGCGAGGACGACGATCGCGGTGCCGTGCTGGTCGTCGTGGAATACGGGGATGTCGAGGATCTCTTTTAAGCGCTCCTCAATCTCAAAGCAGCGCGGGGCACTGATGTCCTCAAGGTTGATGCCGCCGTAGGCCGGTGCGAGCCAGGTGACTGCCTTGATGATCTCCTCGGTGTCCTGTGTGTCGAGGCAGATAGGGACGGCATTCACGCCGCCAAACTCCTTGAAGAGCACCGCCTTCCCCTCCATGACCGGCATCGCGGCGTGCGGTCCGATGTTGCCAAGACCGAGCACGGCGCTTCCGTCGGACACGACGGCTACAGTGTTCGCTTTCATGGTGTACTGGTATGCGGCTTCCTTGTCTTTGGCGATCACCTTGCACGGCTCTGCCACACCGGGAGTGTAGGCGAGCGAGAGTGCCTCCCTTGAGTTGACAGGCGTTTTGGACACGGTTTCGAGTTTTCCGTTCCATTCTCTGTGAAGTGCCAACGCCTGTTCCTGGATTGTCATTTGAGCTTCCATATGTAAAATCTCCTTCATTAAATCTGGTGAGGAACTGCAGCAAAATAACCGATACGGACTGCGCAGGGTATTTCATACAGATCCTAAGGGTTCCTTAACGGGCGGGGAATGATTGCCCGCCCGCGTGCATAAAAAGCACCTTACTTTATAATGTATAATAAATCTTTGTAAATCGCAATAAATTCTTCTTCCTATTTTGAGAAAAGTGAGGTATAATATAAAAAGTATTGATTTAGTACTAAAGAGTGCTTGAAAAATCATCCCTGCCATCTGTATAACGACTCCGGAGGTCGGATTCACCACTTTGCGTGATATTTGCGTCAAATTCAGCTGACATAAGGCAGTGCTTTTTTTGCTTTTGCTTTTTTCATTTGGCATAAATTTTCCACAAATTGTGACGTACATTTGCCAGAAAGCATTTTTCAAGGTACGCGAATGCGCCATTAGATACAAATTGAAATATGGGGCTGTATGGTCTGTGCCAGAGCTGGTACGCCATCCGGCCGGAAATCAGACTCGTGAACTGTCTGTTTTGCGCCATTGCGTCGTTAAACTTTCTGGACGATGCCGCCACATAGTCCAGAAAGTTTGCCTGGCACTGGTACGATCCGTGCATTACAACTCTGATTTCTGACTGGATGGCGCACTAGTACAGCGTTGCCTAAATAACAGTGAAAAACAGTTCCTGATACTCGTGTCATCTGTGTGTCCTCAAAGCGACGGCGTAGTGGACCTGGACCCTGCGTCTGGCTTTGAAGGTGTGCAGAGGGCGCGGATAGCAGGTGATATTTACTCGATTATTAATACAATGCTGTACTAGATTATGGCACTTAGAAAGTGTAGTGCACCGGACAGATAAAGTCTGTGATTACATCTGATTATATTTTATTAATACTTTTCAAAATGTTTTCCAATTAAAATATCATATGTTATAAGTAAACTACAAGCAAGCGATATCTGCACTGCGGCAGGCTGCGTGTCATCGATGTAAGGGAAGCGTTCTCCGTTTTCATTGCAATGGTGCAATGCTTCGTCATTGTTCGAACAGATTCAGTTTTTGTGCATTTAGCGAAAAACGGTATAAAAGAAGTTGTCGGGGCATGAAAGTCATAGCGGCAGTGAAAACATTATTCATTCAATACTTTAGAAAGGTGGAAACTGGTACATTTATGAGGGAGAAATACGAATCACTGGCACTTGCTGAACTGAAAGAAATTGCAAAGGCACGTGGAATGAAACGCATAAGCGGACTGAAAAAAGCGGAGTTGATCGAACTGATGCTCGCAGAAGATGAGAAGGATAAGGAGGCTGGAAAGGACGTTGAGCCGAAACCTGTGCTCCGCGGTATGAAAGAGCCGTCATTTGCAACAACATCAAACAATTCCGGGGACAGAACAAACAGATATGAGCGCAGGGATAAGACCCCGAATAACACTGAGCGTCCAGCGAGAGAACAGCGTCCATATGTTGCTGACAATAATAATAATAATAATAATAATAATAATAATAATAATAATGCTGAGCGCCCGGCGCGGGAACAGCGCGCAGTTTCGGAAGGAACGGAGAACAAGCAGGCTGATGAGAAGTTTCCGTCAGAGCTTGACAGTGGCATCACCGCAAGAGGGATTCTTGAAGTCATGCCGGACGGTTTCGGGTTTATCAGAAGTGAGAACTTTCTGCCCGGCGAGAACGATGTGTATGTGGCACCGAGCCAGATCCGCCGTTTCGGACTGCGCACAGGTGATATTATAGAAGGAAACACGCGCATCAAGACAATGAACGAGAAATTCAGCGCACTGTTATATCTGAAAAAAGTGAACGGACTGCCGCCGGAACTTGCTACGAGAAGACGCAGCTTTGAGGATATGACGCCGATCTTTCCGGATAAGCGCATCAAGTTAGAGACACCCGGAGCCAGTGTGGCTATGCGCATCATGGATCTGATGAGCCCTGTCGGAAAGGGGCAGCGCGGTATGATCGTATCGCCGCCCAAGGCTGGCAAGACCACTCTGCTGAAGGAAGTGGCAAAGTCAATTCTGAAAACGGCGCCGGATATGCACATGATCATTTTGCTGATCGATGAGCGCCCGGAGGAAGTCACTGATATTAAAGAAGCGATCCAGGGACCTAATGTCGAGGTCATTTACTCGACATTTGATGAATTGCCGGAGCATCACAAGCGGGTTGCCGAGATGGTGATCGAGCGTGCGAAGCGCCTTGTGGAACATAGAAAAGATGTGTGCATCCTGCTCGACAGCATCACCAGACTGACGCGCGCTTACAACCTCACTGTCCCGCCAAGCGGCCGCACGCTATCAGGCGGACTTGATCCGGCAGCGCTGCACATGCCAAAACGCTTTTTTGGTGCGGCAAGAAACATGCGCGAGGGCGGAAGCCTTACGATTCTTGCGACTGCGCTTGTTGAGACAGGTTCCAAGATGGACGATGTGGTGTACGAGGAGTTCAAGGGTACCGGAAACATGGAGATGGTGCTCGACAGGAAGCTCTCCGAGAAGAGAGTTTTTCCTGCGATCGATATACCCAAGTCTGGCACGAGACGTGAGGATCTGCTGTTGACGCCGGATGAACTAGAGGCGATCAATGTTATGCGCAAGGCACTCAACGGTCTTAAGTCGGACGAGGCTGTTGACAAGATACTCGATATGTTTTACCGGACGAAAAACAATACGGAGTTCGTGGAGACCGTGAAAAAAATGAAATTTATCTGATCGTTCAAAAAATGAATAAAAAGTGCTTGCATAGAAAGAAAAGCTGTGATATACTAAAAAAGCTGTTTATACAGACAAGTATATGAAAACAAATATGATTGATTTATAGAGAGGTGAAAACAATGAGAGAAGGAATCCATCCAAATTACTATCAGGCAACTGTTACCTGCAACTGTGGCAACACTTTCGTGACAGGATCTACAAAGCCTGAGATCCACGTGGAAGTTTGTTCAAAATGCCATTCATTCTACACAGGACAGCAGAAGGCTGCATCGGCTCGTGGACGTATTGATAAGTTCAATAGAAAGTACGGCGTAGAAAGCAAATAAGTAGCGGCAAAAAGGTTGAGGTAAAGTATATCTCAACCTTTCGTTTTTACTGTATACATTTGGGGCGGTATGGAATAGTGTCGGGAGAATGGTACACTGTTTCTTGAGTAAAGAGGTAAAATATGGCGAAAAATAGACAGGCACAGTATTCTGGAATAGGCGGGCAGGCTGTTTTAGAGGGCGTGATGATGAAGAATAAGACGAAATACGCTGTGGCAGTGCGCAAGCCTGACGGGGATATTGATGTACAGGTTGAGGAGTACCAGGGAGTCTTCGGGGATAAGAAGTTTGCAAAGCTTCCGCTGATCAGGGGCGTTTTTGCCTTTGTGGATTCCCTCGTTCTTGGAATGCGGGTGACGATGCATTCAGCGTCCTTTTATGAGGAGGAAGAAGAGACAACGGAGGAGAGCGCAAAAAAATCATCAGGAGGCAAGGCAGATGATATCATGATGGGGATCACAGTGGCGGTTTCTGTCGTCATAGCTGTGGCGCTTTTTATGCTGCTGCCATTTTTGATATCAGACCTGTTGGGAAAATATATCCGCAATGCAAGCCTTGTGGCAATATTGGAAGGTGTTTTCCGCATTTTGATCTTTGTGGGGTATATTGCGGCGATATCACTCATGAAAGATATCAAGCGTTTGTATATGTATCACGGAGCGGAGCACAAATGCATCAACTGCATCGAGAGAGGTCGTCCGCTCACAGTGAAGAATGTCATGAGGAGTTCGAGGCAGCACAAGCGCTGCGGGACAAGTTTTCTGCTGTTCGTCGTGCTCGTGAGTGTGGTCATTTTCTTTTTTATCAGAGTTGATAATATGGCATTGAAACTTATTTTAAGGCTGCTTCTCGTACCGGTGATCGCAGGGATCTCCTATGAGATCATCAGGCTTGCAGGCAGGAGCAACAACGTGCTGATCCGCATCATTTCCGCACCGGGAATGTGGACGCAGCGGCTGACGACAAGGGAGCCTGACGAGGATATGGTGGCGGTTGCCATCGCTTCTGTTGAAGCGGTGTTTGACTGGAAAGCCTATCTGGAAGAAACATTTGGGTACGAGGCAGAGGATCTATGACATACGGGGAATTGTATAAGTATGGAGAGCTTGCGCTTGAGGCGGCGGGCGTGGCAGAGGCGTCGCTGGACGCGAGGCTTTTGCTTGAGTATATCTGCCACACGGACAGGAATGAACTGATCGTTCATGCAGACCGCAGGCGCAGCAGCCTGGAGGAGCAGTTCTACAGGACAGTAATAGAGAAAAGGGCGGAGCGTGTTCCGTTGCAGTATATTATCGGCGAGCAGGAATTTATGGGACTTCGATTTAAAGTGAACGAACATACACTGATACCAAGGCAGGATACAGAGATCCTTGTCGAGGAGGCACTGCACCGCCTCAGTGATGGTATGCGGATCCTCGATATGTGCACAGGTTCAGGCTGTATACTGCTAAGCCTGCTCAGATACAGCAATGAGTGCGAGGGCGTCGGTATTGATATTTCAGGGGAAGCCCTGATGGTTGCGAGGGAAAATGCGGAACAACTCCATCTTGAAGCTTCTTTTCTTGAGGGAGATCTGTTTGCACCGCTTGCGGATTTTGTGTCAGATAAGACGACGGACAGACTGTTTGATATGATCGTGTCCAATCCACCATATATAGAAACGGCAGTGATCAGTACACTGATGCCGGAAGTACGCGGGCATGAACCGACCAAGGCACTTGACGGCGGGGGGGATGGGCTGCATTTTTATAAAGAAATTGTTGTGCAGGCACCCATGTATATGCGAAAGGGTGCGCATCTGCTTTTTGAGATCGGCTGTGGGCAGGGGGAGGCTGTGATGTCTCTCATGCGGGCTGCAGGATTTGAGCAGGTTGGGATATTCAAGGATTACGCCGGAATGGACAGGGTGGTCAGCGGCGTGAAGGGATAGATAGTAGGAGGTTTTGTGATGTTTGATAAGTTAGACGATCTGCTTCATCGATTTGAGGAAATCTTAAATGAGCTCAATGAGCCGACGGTCACAGAGAACCAGAAGCGTTTCAGGGCGCTGATGAAAGAGCAGAGTGACCTGACGCCTCTTGTCGAGGCGTACAAGGAATATAAGAAATGCAATGAGACAGTGGAGGATTCGCTGGCGATGCTGGATTCTGAGAGCGATGAGGAGATGCGGGAGATGCTCAAGGAGGAGCTGAGCGATGCCAAGAAACGCATCGAGGAGCTCGAGACACAGATGAAGATTCTGCTGCTGCCGAAGGATCCGAACGATGACAAGAATGTCATCGTGGAAATCCGCGCTGGTGCAGGCGGTGACGAGGCGGCGCTGTTTGCGGCGGAGATCTATCGCATGTATGTGCATTATGCGGAGGGCAGACGCTGGAAAGTCGAACTTGCGGAGTGTGAGGAGATCGGGATCGGCGGTATGAAGAGTGTTACATTTATGATATCGGGACAGGGTGCTTATTCTGTGATGAAATATGAATCTGGCGTACATCGTGTACAGCGCGTGCCGGAGACCGAGTCAGGCGGGCGTATCCATACGTCGACGATCAGTGTAGCGGTGATGCCGGAGGTTGATGATGACATTGATATTGTGATCGAAGACAAGGATATCCGCATCGATGTCATGCGGGCATCCGGAAACGGGGGACAATGTGTCAACACGACGGATTCTGCAGTGCGTCTGACACATTATCCGACAGGGATCGTGGTGTACAGTCAGACAGAGAAATCACAGCTGCAGAACAAGGCAAAGGCTTTTGCGCTGTTGAAGGCAAAGCTGTACGATATCGAGCAGCAGCAGCGCCACGACGCGGAGGCGGAGATGCGCCGGAGCCAGATCGGTACAGGTGACCGCTCCGAGAAGATCCGGACATACAATTTTCCGCAGGGGCGCGTGACAGATCATCGTATCAACTTGACGATATACAAACTGGATAAGGTGATGAACGGGGATATCCAGGAGATCATCGACGCCTGCATCGCCGCCGATCAGGCTGCGAAACTTGCGCGGATGAATCAATCTTGATATTTGAAGACAAAGAACATTAGATCTGAGTTTATATTTGACAGCGATCATGTTAGAGGAGCAGACTGAGCAGTCTGCTCTTTTATGCACACGGGCACCAGAGGAAGAAAGTCAGCAGAGGCTGACGGGTGCCCGGCGCGCGGTAGTGGAGAAAGTCATTCCCCTACTCGATTGCACACGGGTTTCCAGAGCAAGAATGTCTAGCACTCCATCCGGACAGAAATTAGAATCGTGAACTGCCTGTTTCGCACCATTGCGTCATTAAAATTTCTAGACGATGCCACCACATCGCCGTCGAAATTTTGTCTAGCACTGGCACGAATCATGCAGCCCACAAATCTAATTTCTGTCTGGATGGAGCGCGTGTTTGAAAATTCATTTCTTTCATCTGCATTGCAGTGCGACACAGTTCCTGAGGATCTTCTGAATCAGAGTGACACTGCAGGATCGATAAAAAATTGGAAAAGGAACACAAGGCTGATATAAAAAAAATACTCCCTCTTCGGAAAAGTGTTCCCTGTCATTTTGACAGCCTTAAAATCAGTAACTTATAATTCAGAAATCATTTTTACCTTTAATGGACGTTTTGTTAAAAACTCGGCATTTTCATCCATTGTCGTCCTCGGATGCTGAAATATATCATTCTGAATGTCAACAGGTTCATCAATGATATACAAATATCCTTTTTCCACTCCATTATGGTTAATTACCCCATTATCATCGTACCCCAAAATACTTGGTTGGTGTGAAAACGCCTCTGCAAGTTCTTTCCACTGTGTAATTGTACTGTTTGTTCTTAACTCTGAAAAAATCATATTAGAACCATGGTACCAAACACCGTCAGCATTCATTACTATTTTCATACTTTTTCCTCCATAATTTCCAAGAGAACACTTTTCCGAAAAGAGCAAAAATATGCCAGATATGGTGAATTCTGAGATTGGACACTTTATCTAACTAAAGTGTTTTTTGCTTACGACTCTATACAACACTATATCATAACCGAAAATATAAGTCTAGTATTATTTTAATTTATAGTTATAATTTTATTTGTAAGGTTATTGTAAAGTCACATTTTACGGTTCCCAGTGGTCACAATATGCAACCCTGTCAGAAGAGGCTTGCGGCTTCGGACAGGAAGTACATGTACAAACCTGCAAAGATGCGGGTGAGGAACAGTTCATGTTTCTGGAAAGGTATGGGTAAAATATGTCGGAGAACAAAACGTCGGAAAACAAGGAATGGCAGAAGGAGGAAGCGCATCTAAGAGAATGCAGGTCGCTGATCGCTTCCAACATAAAGGAGTATGAGCGGCAGTACGAAACGCGTCACAAGGAGACAAGGCAGCTGTTTGACGCAGTGCAGAGCGGCAATGTCGAGCTGTATGACCAGATGGTTACTTCCAGGAGCCTGGAGGAGCACAGTCTGAACCAGCTGAACAAAAACCAGGCGGCATATGACAAGCCGTTTTTTGGCAGGATCGATTACCGCAATTTGGACGAGCGGCTGTTCGAGTCGATCTACATTGGAAAGCATGGTGTCCTGCGCAATAAGATCAATGTGGAGATCGTGGACTGGCGCGCGCCGATCTCCAGTGTGTATTACGAAAATGAGATCGGGCAGGGTACGTACAGCATTCCGGACAGTCACAGGGATGGAGAGGGGCGTGAATACCGCATTGACCTCAATCTCAAACGAACGTATGATATTGAGGGAGGACGCCTGCAGGGTTTTTATGACAGCGATGTGGCGGCAAATGATGAGCTTTTGGTAAAGTATCTGAGCAAGAACAGGGACGCCGTGCTCGGGGATATCATCGCTACGATACAGAAGGAACAAAACGAGATCATACGGGAGAGCCCGTTCCACAACATTCTCGTACAGGGAGTTGCCGGAAGCGGGAAGACCACGGTAGCGATGCACAGGATTTCTTATATTATGTACAATTATAAAGAGCGCTTTATGTCCAATGAGTTCTGTATCGTGGGAGGGAGTGATATCCTGATCGACTATATAACAGGCGGTCTCCCGGAGCTGGATGTATATGATGTGAAGCATATGCGGATGGACGAACTTCTGGCACATCTGTTGAAAAAAGAGTGGAAGAAAAAGTATAAGATCATACCGTCGTCACCGGGACTTGCGTGGAAGAGCAAGATGCTCTTTGCATCGGAGCTGGAACAGCACCTGCAGCGCCTGCGCAGCCATATTCTCGGCAACTGTGTTGTGTGTGATGAGGAGATCGGTATGCTCCTGTCCCAGAAAAACAATGATGATTTTATCAAGGGGAATCCCGCCTATTCGATCAACCGTCTTCTGCTGACGCTCGATGAGCGGCTTCGAAACCGTATCAAACTGCAGTGCCAGGGGCGCGAGGAAGTCGGCATTTACCAGAAGAAGCTTGCGCAGTACAAAAACCATTTCTCAAAATACTGTTACAAGGGCAGCGTGGTAAGCCTGTATCTGCAGTTTCTGGAAGTGTACGGAAAGACGTACTATATTGATATGGCACCTGTGGCTGAGCAGGTTGCGCGCGGTGTGTTTGATGTGTACGACATCGCGGCGATGCTGATCATCTATTACAGAACCCTGCAGAGAAAGCCGGATGAAGAGTTTGGGCAGATCTTTATCGACGAGGCGCAGGATTTTGGTCCGATCGTGTACTATGCGCTGCGGACAGTGCTGCCAGAATGCTTTTTTACCATCATGGGCGATGTGTCTCAGAACGTCAATTATGAGTGCGGCATGAACGAGTGGCATGACATGCGGCAGAAGATCTTTAGCAGCAGTACGGACAGTTTCCGTGTGCTGGCAAAAAGCTACAGAAATACGATCGAGATCTCGGATTTTGCGGGAAAGATCCTGAGCAGTGCCTCGAGAGGCGCGTACAAGATCGAACCTGTCATCAGACACGGTGAACCGGTGCATTTTGTGGAGAGCATCTCGTTGGAGGAGGCGGCTGGCATTTCTGTGGAGATCTTGACAGAAATGCGCCAGAAGGGATATGAGACGATGGCAGTTATCTGCTTTTCAGCTGAGGAGAAGGAGGCGGTCACGAAGCGCCTTGCACGTCAGATCCAGCTCACGGACTCTGACAAGAGCGGGTTCAGCAAGGGGGTGATGGTGCTCTCTGTGCCGGAGACAAAAGGTCTTGAATTTGACTGTGTGCTCCTGTGGAAACCGGATCTGCAGGGGTACAAGGAGAATCCAAAGCTTGCAAAGCTGCTGTATGTCGCTGCCACGAGAGCGCTGCATGAGCTGTTTGTGGTGCAGTGAGAGTGATGACCTGTGAGAGAAGTTGCATTGAGACTGTTCTTTTTCGTTAAAGGACAGTCTCTTTTTGAGCGAAAATGCATTTCCATACTCGATTTATTGATAAAATGATGGTAAAACTGCGCATTTTGATGTATAATAAAATAAATAACCTTATTTTGTCATAAAAATAATTTTGAGGCAATTATTTAGGCGCTGTCAAGCTCCGAAGCGGTGGAAGGGTTCACGATCCTGATTGGAGTGCCCTCGAAGCGGTGGAATTGGATAATGTTTGAAAACAGCAAAGGGAATATGGAGGTAACAGTTTATGAAAGACAGGAAAATCAAAGTATCCGTCATGATATCCATTTTGGTTATGACAATCCAGACGATCGTGCTGCTGGTATTGTATGGCTTTGCAAGTTATACCAATACAGCCAATATTCGGCAGATTACAGTTGACAGTATGGAGACAATGGTGGATGAACGTTCACAGATCATTGAGAATTATGTAAGGGAAGTAGAAGGGTATCTCACTGCCTACAGCAGGGCCGGCGATATAACAGATCTGCTGCATGATCCGGCTGATCCAGCGGCAATTGCAGCGGCTCAGCGTTATACTGAAGTGTTTAGTGCTGACATAGATAATCTGGAAGGGATTTATGTCAGTGAGTGGGATACGCATGTATTGGCACATACAAATTCCAATGTCGCAGGCATATATACCCGGGAAGGAGCCGCATTAGAGCAGTTGCAAAATGCAATGTTAGAGGCTGACGGAGTATACAATACCGGATTTATTTTTTCGCCTGCAAGCGGGAAACAGATTATTTCCATGTATCGCGCTTGCTGTGATGAAAATGGCAGCCCCATAGGCCTGGTGGGCGGCGGGATTTATATTACCAGGTTAAAAGAAATGCTCGACAATCTCCCCACAGCGGGACTGGATAATGCAGAGTATTATCTGGTTGACACAAATACAGGGAACTACATATTTCATCATGACGAGGATATGTTGGGGATAAAGGCAGAGGAGGAGCATATCATAGAGATAATGGAGTCATTAAAAGGAACTGACGCCTCCACGGATATGACCTCTTTTATGGAATATACAGAAAACGGAACAGAGTACATCTCAGCGTATCATTTTGTATCAAACAGAGGATGGCTGTTTATTATGACGGATTCATCAGCTGAGATCTTTGCAAGTGTCAATAAAAATAAGAGGGATATGGTGATTATCTGCGTTGCCGCGCTCGCAGTGCTCACGCTGGCTACATATGTGATCATATCAGTTTCAATGAGACCGCTCACACCTATTGGGAAAATGCTGCTGAGAATAGCGCATTGTGATATCAGTGATGACTATGACATTAAGAAGTATGTAAACAGGAAAGATGACCTTGGGGGAATAGCACAGGCATCCGGCATTGTGATCGATTCACTGCGGAGCATACTCAGAACGATGAAGGAGTGCTGTCTTGAACTGAATGAAAAAATATATTCAACAAATGAGTTTTCGGAGAAACTTGTAGATGGTGTAACGGATAATATTTCGGCAGCGGAAGAACTTTCGGCAAGTATTGAAAATGTAAATGCAGCCATTGAGAAAATCAATGAAGAGATCAGTAGGATACTTGATTCAGTTAACGAGGTTGTTAGCCATCTTCAGAATAGCAGAGAATCAGGGCGGGCGATGCATGACGGTTCTGTAAATATGCGTGAAAAAGCAAACGAAACACTTTATGAAAGCAAAGGGCAGCTTCAAGAGTCAAAGAAAAAAGTAAGCGAGGCAATGGATAGTCTTCAAAGTCTGTCGCAGATTAATAACATGGTTGCAAGTATTCTCGAGATCGCGGATCAGACAAATCTGTTATCATTGAACGCGTCCATAGAAGCTGCGAGGGCAGGAGAGGCCGGGAAAGGTTTTGCCGTGGTTGCAGGGGAGATCGGTAAACTGGCTGAGATATCAAAAAACACAGCTTCGGATATCCAGAATGTCTGCAATTCATCAAATCAAAGCATAGAGTATGTCAATGAGTGCATTCAGACAATTATGGATTATATGGAAAACAGTGTACTGGTGAACTTTGAAGAATTTGCTTATCTGGCAAAGAATTATAATGTTTCCGTTGAAAATATAATGCAGGATATTCAAAAATTAAATGTTTTTGTAGAGGAAGTTGAGGAATCCGTGCGGCATATTACAAAGAATATTGAGAATGTGAAGAATATATCAGGAGAGAACGGATGTTCGATCGCCGGGATCGTGAAGAAGAATGAAGAGACGGCGGCTGTTGCTGTTGAACTTCAGAAGCAGTCGGAAGATAATAAGAAAATGGCAGGGAGCCTGGGGGAGATCGTCAACAAATTTACACTTAAATGATTCATTCAACAATAAAGAACTGTTAAGAATTAACCTTGCATATGACGCACGATAAATTTCGTGTGTATGAGAGAGGAATAAAGCGTGCAGCAATTGTTTGACAGTTCCTAAATATCAATTGTGATCCGGCAAGGATTTTCTGCACATTGAAGGAAAGAGGGCAGCACAAAATGAAGGAAAATGTATATAAAGTACGAAAATCTGCTGCACCGGTCGACTGGGTGGTCGAGGTGCCAGGTTCCAAGAGCATGACGAACAGGGCGCTTCTGATGGCAGCGCTTGCAGACGGCAGGACAACACTAAAGGGGGTGTTGTTCAGCGATGACTCGAGGAATTTTCTGAGCTCGCTGCAGTCTCTGGGCTTGCGGGCGGAGATTGACGAGGCAGCAAAAGTTGTCATAGTCGATGGGGTCAACGGAAAGATTCCCGTCACAGAGGGTGAGATCTATGTCGGGAGTGCGGGGACTGCTGCGAGATTTCTGACAGCCATGCTCGCGATGGCAGAGGGAACCTTTGTGGTGAATGCCTCGGAACAGATGAAAAAACGTCCTATGAGACCGCTCTTTGAGGTGTTGGAGAGTATGGGGGCACAGATCAGCTGTCTTGAGAGGGAAGGCTGTCTGCCTGTTCGGATCCGGGGGATCGGCGGCAGGATTCCCACACACGAGATGTGTCAATTAGAACTGGATATCAGCGAGAGCACACAGTTTCTAAGTGCTTTATTGCTGGTCTCTCCGATGATAAAGCAGGGGCTTCGCATTGGGATCACAAGTGAGCGCAAAGACGGCGCGTATGTGCGGATCACGCGCAGGATAATGGAACAGTTTGGGGTGAAAGTTGATTTTGACGGCGTGGAATACACAGTACAGAGTGCTGCTGCATACCAGCCGGGCTGCTGCCAGATTGAGCCGGATGTGTCCGCAGCGTGCTATTTCTATGCGGCGGCGGCACTCACGGGCGGAAGAACTGTGGTGAGGCATGTCACGCGGGAGTGTATGCAGGGAGATCTGAGATTTTTAGAGGTGCTGGCACAGATGGGGTGTACAGTCAGCGATACTTCCGAGGGCATCGAAGTGCGGGGGGCTGAGGGCGGCAGGTTAAAAGGCATCACCGTGGATATGAAGGATTTCTCAGACCAGTCCATGACGCTTGCGGCGCTGGCGCCCTTTGCGGACGGGGAAGTACGGATCGAGAACATAGGGCATATCAGACTGCAGGAGTCAGACCGTATCCATGCGATCGTGACAGAGCTCACGAGACTGGGGATTTCCTGCGAGGAGGAAACGGACGCTGTGGCGATCCAGCCCGGCACACCGAGGTCTGCAGTCGTGCAGACTTATGACGATCACCGTATGGCGATGGCATTTGCGCTGATCGGATTGAGGGTAGATGGGATCGGGATCGCAGATCCGATGTGCTGCAGGAAAACGTTTGAGGACTATTTTGAAGTGTTCGACAGGCTGTGTGCAAGACAGAGTGGTGACTGCTAATACCCACTCTGTTTTAATTTTGCAACGAGCTGTACATAAAATTCCCGGACATCAAATTCCCGGATGTTCTCGCGGTTTAAGTCGATCATGTCGCCATGTGATATGCCGCGCGTTCCGTTTACGGTGAGCATCTCAAAAGATTCTCCCCATGGAAAGGACTTTTCACCGACAAGACCGTCATTTGCATCATCAAAGTATCTGGCAAGGTGATAGGTAAAGTTCAGGGGAAAGCGTCCGCTGCCCGCTTTGTTGAGTTTGGAACCGACACTTTGGTACAGTATGCCTGGTATATCGGGATACTCCTCGTTGAAATTCCTGCAGAAGGCGGCAGTGAGGTCGTGGGCTGCCGCCAGAAAGTCTGGGTTGGGATCGCCAAGCTTTAACAGTGCAGCGTTGTAGGCTTTTGCCACTGCCCGCTGCTCCGCCTGCGGGATCTTGGTGAGCAGATAGTCTGCGAACTCACAGCCTCTGTGCGGCGTGCTGACGGTCGTGAGCGTGGCGACATGCTCCGCGACGCCGGGGAGATGCAGCGCGCGCCGACAGTCGAGTCCTCCCTTGGAGTGCGCGATGACATTCACTTTGTCGCAGCCTGTCTCCGCGACGATTTCGAGGATTCGGGCTGCGATCTCATGACCACTGGTCTCGACCGATGCTGCGGACTGGTGTTCTCCATAGAAAACTTTTGCGCCGTTTGTCTCAAGTGCCTTGGGAATACGTCCCCAGTAGTTGAAGTAGCGAAAGTCGCGGAAAAAGACGCCATGCACCATGAGAAGGGGATATTTTGTGGCGCAGATTCGCTGTGCACACCGCTTCTCATCAGTGATAATCTTCTGGTTTTCCAGAGTGATCTCGCCGGATACGAGACGGATCATTTTTCCGAGCACGAAGAGATGCACGATCGGTATCATGCCGCAGACGAGGGCGAGCACTCGCGTTTTGATCCCGAGCTGTTCCGAGGAGAAAAAGACGCGCAGCATGCCGTTCCAGAACACGATCGATTCCAGTACGATAACAAACAGGGTGTTGATGATCCAGAGTTTTGGATTATCAAACATATTTTCGACCACGACCAATCCGGCAAGGCTGAGGATGAATAGAAGGGCAGACAAGACAGAGGAGCCCAGAAACTCTATGAGCAGAGAATTTCCTCTTGCACAGGTTTTGAGGCGCTTGGTGCGGGGGAGGGCAAATGTGGGAAAGATATTGACAATGGCATATAGTAGAAGGAAGAGCCAGTACAGGCTTGTCACACTTTTGATCACATAAAAATTCGAGGCTATAAATACAATCAGTGAATAGATGATCCAATTTATGGTTCTTACAAATTTGTTGTTCATTTGTGCATGTTCCTTTCGGTTTTGTCGGAAAAGTTTTCTACAGATGTATGTTATCATTATACAACTGATTCTATAGGGATGGCAATTCTTAATTGATATGTTCGCCTGCAATGCCTAAAATAGTTGCTAAAAAGTTGGATGGTATGACTAATAATGTGAAATTTTACGATAAACAGATAAAAATACAAACTTTAATATATAAATTGTGCTCAATGGGAAAATCGTGTATACTGAAAACATGTATGTTTTAACATTAAGAAAGGACAAAGAAACATGACGGAGCGTCAAAAAAATCCATTGTTATATAAAATCGTCAGAAAAATCTTTTATCCCTTATTTATGATAATATATCATCCCAGGATCGTGAACAGATCTTTTATACCAAAGGAGGGAAGGGCAGTTTTGGCAGGTAATCACAAGCATGCGCTGGATCCGATCCTTGTGGACTGCTGTACGGACAGGACGGTACATACGCTCGCCAAGAAGGATCTCCATGATGGACATTTTGGCTGGCTGTTCCGAGGTGTAGGAACGATTCCGGTCGATCTTCACGCAGCACATAATCCGGAAGCGCTCAACCAGTCCGTGGCGTATCTTAGAAATGACTGTCTTGTCAATGTATCACCGGAGGCAAGGCGTAACTTTACAGATCAGATCCTGCTCCCCTTCAAATACGGAGCGGTTGTGATGGCAGAAAGGGCGCAGAGTGAGATCATACCGTATGCGATCACAGGAGATTACCGGTTCCGCAGCAGGAATCTTCAGATAAGGTTTGGGGAACCCCTCGATATGGCAGGACTTACGGCGGAGGAGGCAAATGTGCTGCTCTATGATACAATCAAAGCGCTTTTGCTGCAGGAGGAGGGATCACATGGGAGGGCGTAAGCTTACTTTTCTGCTGATCCATCCGGAAATATCGAGGACAAGATATGATTTCGTCGGTGTCATCGAAAACGAATGTCTGGAACTGGAATACATATCTGCCATGCTGAAGGAGGAAGGACATAAAGTCACACTCTATGACGGACAAATAGAAACTTTTGGTGCGGCACATGCAATCCGGGAGGCAAAGGCTGATGTCGTGTACATATGCGGCAGGGCTAGGCAGGAAAACTTTATGCTGGAGTATTGTCAGTGCGCGAAAGAATGTGGCGCGGTGACAGTGATCGGAGGACTGCATGCACAGCTTTGTCACGAGCGCATGTACCGTCCTTATGTGGATTTTATCCTTACCACTTTTGATATTTATCAGATCCTGGATATTGTGGACTGTGCGGTGTATCACAATGAGGCGGCGCTGGAGCGGCTGGCAGGGGTCTGCTTCCAGCAAGATGGAACATGGAATTATCGGGCGGGGGAACCGTTTGACATCAGACGTCTGCCAAGACCGGACAGAAGCTATTTTAACTCCTTTCCGCATCGGTATCAGTATCTGGAACTTGATCATGCGGCATGGGTGCGTACAGCTTACGGATGCCCGTACAGATGCTCGTTCTGCCATAGGAACAGAATGAACATGGGACAGCTCAGCTGCCGGGATATCGATGACGTGGTGGATGAGATCGCACAGATCGATGCCGGGAACATCTATATTGTGGACGATGATTTCCTGTATGACACAGACCGGCTGAACCAATTTGTAGAAGAGGTCAGGAAACGAAAGATCGATAAAAAATACATATGTTATGGAAGAGCGGATTACATTGCCCATAATCCTGATATGATGAAAAAACTCAAGGAGATCGGATTGTATTATGTGCTCTCAGGACTTGAGGCGATCGAGGATTCCTACATGGAGCGTTATGAGAAGCGCTCGGACGTGGAAAACAACGTACAAAGCATTCTGATCTGTAATAGGCTGGGAATCCGCATTATGGGAATGTTTATCATCGATCTGGGGTTTCGGGCAAAGGATTTCAGAGCGCTCTATAGATGGATCGCGGAGCATCAGGTGAGGCATGTGGCACTCTCCATCTTTACGCCGGAGCTGTGCACACCGACCTACGAACAGTACAGAGACAGGATCATTACAGATAATCCCTCCCATTTTGATTATCTTCACCTTGTGGCACAGCCGGATCATATGAGCGTGAAAAGCTTTTACTTTCACTATTATGTGCTGCTCATACGGCTCTTTCTCAAAGCGAGGAGGGAGGGCGTGTATGATTTTATTGACTATGGGGAGTATATCAGGTCATTTGTGGCAAACATTTTTCGACGGAAGCGCCGCAATGACGATGCATAACGGGTGATATTAATGGGGGGGATACGATGAAGAAGATCATACCAAGCAGGCTGGAAACGGGGGTGCAGAAAATTCTGTACAGAACGATCGGGCAGCGGATCCCGGCGCATGTGACACCGAACCAGATCACGCTGATCGGGGCACTCGGAGGGTTCGCGGGCATTGTCTGCGCCGCGCTGTCCAGTCTGAGCAGATGGTTCCTTGCAGGAACGATCTGTGGACTTGTATGTCATCTGATCTGTGACGATTTAGACGGGTATGTGGCAAGGACGAGGAATATGAGTTCCAGGGCAGGGGGATATTTTGACTTGTTGACAGATATACTGCATATCACATATCTGATCATCGCGCTTGCGTTTGCGGGGGTGATCCATCTTCATGTCGCGATCTTAATGGTTCCGGTATATGCACTGCTGATGTTTACTGCCATGAACTATATTCTGCATCTGGACGAGTTTTTATTTCCAAGGCTCGGACCGATCGAGACGCATTTGTTTTTTGCGTTGGTCTGTGTCATAGGGATCGTCTATCGTGGGGACTGGACGATTGATTTTTATGGATTTGTGTGCAGTCCGGCGGATATCATCGTCCTGGCAGGCGGAGGGCTGATGTATTATGAGATGATAAGATTGCAGGTGCAATTGTTTCGGAGGCTGCGTCAGGATGATGAGAAATGAATATATTTATATTGTGCTTGTGAAGGCGCACACGGGATTGGGAAAAGTATCGAGAGTCCTGTCTGGAGGATATGAGTATTCGCATATCGCAGTCTGCAGGGATGACAGGTTTGAGGATTTTGTCACGTTCTCGAGAAGACGGCACTATGCGCCGTTTGATGCGGGGTTTATGCATGAGACGCGCAGCTGTTACTGCTTTGGAGTGCACGACAGGATCAAGCTCAAAATATTCAGGCTGCCGGTGGACCTGCGCGCACGGAGAAAGATTGACCACTTTCTAAAACAAGTGGAACGGCAGCAGGATCGGTATCTGTTTAACCTGTATTCCATGGTCACGATGCCTTTTTTGCATGGATTTGTGATCGATCATGCGCACAACTGCATGTCCTTTGTGGGGAAAGTCGTGGAGCTGAGCGGGGCAGTCTGCCTTACAAGACCCTATTATCGGTATGATATCCGTGATCTCGACTTGCTGCTGGCACCATACGTGTACACAGAGCGGTATTTTTCCGGCAGGAATTCCCGGACGACGCCAGGATATATGGACAAAGTCACGCTGAGAGAAAACATCAGACAGTTTTTGCTGCTCAACAAAAAACTGCTGTGCAGGATAACGGGGGGAGGCTGTGATGAGAGCAGTCATATTTAATTCAGGAATGGGAAGCCGTATGGGCAAAAGTACCCGTCTGAAGCCTAAATGCATGACAGCGCTTTATAACGCAGAGACGATCTTTGCCCGCCAGATCAGGATTTTAAGCGCGTGCGGTATCGAGGAATTTGTCGTCACGACAGGACCGTTTGCTGATCAGATCGAAGCACAGGCAGCTGCGTGTCAAAGATACGATCCTGGGCTGCGTTTTATTTTTGTGCCAAATCCCAGGTACCGGACAACCAATTATATTGTTTCGATGTATCTTGTGAGAGCCTACCTGGATACAGATCTGCTGTTATTGCATGGGGATCTTGTATTTAATGAAGGCCTGGTGCGGGAAATGCTGTCTGATCAGTCAAAGTCACTCTGTCTTTTTCATGAGGATAAAATATTACCGCGTAAAGATTTCAAGGCACAGTTTTGTGATGGAATACTCCAAAAAGTGTCCGTCCGGATATTTGGTACGGATTGTTATGCTTTTCAGCCGTTGTACAAACTTGATGCTGATGCTGTCCGGATCTGGCGGGATAGGGTTGGTCTGTTTGTGGAGTCGGGAAGAAATCAGGTATATGCAGAGGAAGCGCTCAATGAGGTCGCATC
>ERZ779631.180-NODE-180-length-23741-cov-8.783121_pt1 | contig 23741 bp, 26 predicted proteins | sample MGYA00514193_ERZ779631 | MGnify/ENA primary metagenome ERZ779631 (study PRJEB29562, sample SAMEA4376710) | mouse gut metagenome | isolation source: Cecum | study: EMG produced TPA metagenomics assembly of the A DSS colitis mouse model was used to assess the...
ACTGTTGTACAGCGGCGGCGGCTACGAGCGGATTGTGCTGCCTAAGTTTTCCTAGGATAGCAGATAGAAATAGGATAGCAGATAGAAAGAAAGAGGTGACGGCATGAGTATAGCGTCAGGCGGAGTTGCTGCGGCGAAAGCGGCAATGCGTGCGGCAATCAGGAAAGAAATTCAGAAACTTAAAGCTAAGATGAGGGAAGCCAAAGAGGTAAAACAAAAGATTAAACGGATCCGGTCGCTGATCGATCAGGATATCTCTACATGGAACCGGTCGCTTGGGGCATTCGAATCGAGCCCGATGGCACCGGTGAAAGTGATCGATAAGTTCGAAGGGGAAAGCGCAGAGTCTATCAGCACCAAGATACCGGAACCAATCGACAAGATGCAGGAGACCGCTTCCGGTGCGCAGGGAGTGCAGGGCGAAGTGGATATACAAATTGAGAAGCTGGATGCCTATATTGAACTGTTGGAACAGAAGATAGAGGCGCTTTATGCAAAACTGGCATCTATATAGCGGAAGGAGAGATGGAAAGTGGCGGATATCGTAAATTTACAACAGAGTGAGTATGATGCGGCAATCGGCGCGCTGGAAGGATTACACCAGCAGACGATCACGGCAATCACCAACCTGATGACGGGGATTAATACGCTGGCAGCGGCGGAAGGCGGATTCTATATTGAACATCTGTCTGCAAAGACGATGGGGCTGATGGACGCCCTAAGCTCCGGCGTACTTGCCCTGCTCAGTGAAAATATGGCGATGGCAAAGGAAAGCATGGAAGATTTTGCACAAATCATTACAAACATAGACACTGCGTGCCGCGTATAGGGAGGACAGTGTGAAAAATAAATTTTTCACACGCGAGATTTGTGTCTGCGCGCACTTGACACAAACTCGTTATGCGCAAAAACGTGCGCAGAAAGAGGACAGGTTAAAATGAGTGAGATAGGAAATATAGCGATTGATAAAGGAAGAGCAACGTCAGAAATCGGACAGCTTATGTCGCAGTCTGCGAGCCTGCTGTCGGAGGCACAGTCCGGTTATGCCGCACTGTCGGCAAGCCTCTCCCATTCCAAGGGGGATTATATTGATGCACTCAAAGAGCAGATTGACGGTGAGATGCAGGTTGTGACAGCAGTCGCGGGATTTTTTCAGGAATTACTGCAGAATATGCAGGCAGCATCGACAGATTTCAGTTCGCTGGATCAGAATTATGTGGAGATATTGGATTGATATTAGCGGAAGGTAACGGGCGGGAAATATTTATAATATCTCTAAAACTGATAGGTAATATAAAGCGTGTAAATTATCGGTAACAAATTTACGCACTTTATTTTTGTAGTAAGGTAGGGTATTATGGAGGAGAAGGGTGGGAATGATATGCTGAATTATAAGAAGACAGTACAGGCAGTGGTGGGGAATGTATTGGAAGAATTGGGAACAGAATATTGACATTTGAGAGCTTATAAGTTATCATGCAAACAAATAAGGGAGATAATATAATGTACGAGGTTCATTTTTATCAGGATGCGAATGGAAACCAGCCAGTAAAGGAATATCTTGATAAGTTGGAAGAAAAATCTATAAAAAGCAAGGATGCAAGAATAAGATATAATAAAATTGACCAATATATCGGAATACTAATGACACATGGGATAGCGGTGGGAGAGCCATATGTAAAACATTTGGATGGGGAAATATGGGAACTGCGTCCGTTAAGAGACAGAATTTTGTTTTTTGCATGGGACGGAAATTCATTTATTTTGTTAAGCTATTTTATGAAAAGTACACAGAAAACACCCAAAAGAGAAATTGAAAAGGCGAAAAGGTTAATGGAAGATTTTAGGGAAAGGAGTAGAGAAGATGGATAATAGAAAGAAAGTTTCCCCGGTGGGGGAAGGCTGGAGCGAATACAGAAAGAAGCATTATACGGCGGAGGAAATCGCTGAAAATGATTTAATGGTTAAGCTGGTTGGAGAGATGATAAAGACCAGAAAGGAAAATCATATATCGCAAAGGGAATTGGAGAATATGACAGGGGTGAAGCAGTCTGTGATTGCAAGAATGGAAAGCGGAAAAACAGATCCTCAATTATCAACAATTTTAAAATTGCTGGTATCTATGGGAAAAACGCTCACAATTGTTCCTCTGGAACTACCTGAAAAATAGGATGCTTAATACGGTTTTGGATATTCCAGAATGTATCATCTTTATAACTTCCCAAAAGTGCATTGGGGAGGGAGCAAACGTTGTTCTATTTTCTGTGAAAGATGATGGGAAGAAAAGATATATGAATGTGATTTAACTGGTAAAAATTATCGTTGTATTCTCGATGCAGCAGATGTGGGATAGGAGAGGATATGTGAGATTTAATGATTATTGTAATAAGTATATTTATAATAGCTGATGCTGTATTGTTGGTATCGTTGGCAAAGAATATGCATGGAAGCGACATGATTAAAAAGTATGGGCAAGTGAAGCAGGCGGAGGTAAGGGGCTGGAAGCAGATTTCCGGCAGACCAACAAGGTATGCAATCAAGGTTTTTACGGCTATGATGCGACAGTCAGCATGATATTCGATACATTTCTTCTAATAATAACTTTGCTGGTTTTCTTAGCAAGTATTTAGAATATTACGGTACATAGTTTCCGAGGAATGAGGGTAGAGAGAATGAAGCATATACAGTTAAAGCCTTTGCAAAAAATATGGAATAGATATCGCGTACTAAGTCTGACAGTTATTTTGATTCTGTCAGTCGCATGTACGTGCTTTTATATAAATAGTAGAAGGTATTAATTTGACAGAGAAGATGTCAAATATACAATATGGACCGATTGACGGGAGTCTTTGCTTTATTCATGAAAATGAGATTGTCCAATACTTTTTAGATAATAAGGTATTTGTAAAAAAGACTGATGGATTAGCGAGCGACTGGAGAAAGACTTATTTATGGAAAGATAATAATAATGGCTATAAACTGATAGACAATGGCAAGTATAGTGAGCTGTATTCTATGAATATAGAAAATGGTTCCATACAGAAAGTATGCGAAGGATGGGTACAATCAATCGGACAGATACAGCAAAATGAAATATATGCATTGGAAATATATTCAAATGCGGTAAACAATTCTTCTACAGCAGATTTGTGCAGTCGTGTGATAAAGATTGATATGCATGACGGTAATGTGGAGGTGATGCAAGAACTTGGCAGTTGGATGCAAGACAATAAATTGTTTACATGTGATGTGGAAAATCTGTTCTATATTCAGATAAAAGGAAAAAAACAAAATATCTATAAAGTAAATCTGAGCACCGGAAAGGAACAGAAAGTATATTCTACCGAGAATAAGATAATTGGGCTTACTGTGAATTAGACGGCGGCAGAGCTAAAGGTGGGAATCAGAAATGTGCCGCGGTAAAGGTGTACCATTTTAAGGCGGGTTCTGATGAAGCAAACCTAATAAGAAGGATGAAATGGTGGAAGCATCGAAAGTGGTACAGATGGGTAGTTGATAGATAATCTTAATGCGAAGATAATAAGAACGAACAAAAGAACAATGAATGCGGAAGAAGCAAAATGCCTTTATAGGAATCTGATGAAGGAGAAGTGATGCATTAAAATTTAAGGTAATCTGACGGGGATAAGAGATAGTGGGAATGTAGAATCAATATAGATACTTTAACTCCGCTTATGGTGGGGAGAGGAAGGGTACAAAGGAGAAGCACATTATGAATATACTGGTAATAGGGAATGGTTTTGATTTGGCGCATGGACTGCCTACAAAGTATACACATTTTTTAGACTGGGTGCGGAGCATTCTAAAGATAGGAGATAGATTGGCATGGGTTGATGAGATACCTTTGGAGGCTGAGGAGGCTAAGAAATGGTTAGATGATGAATCACTGCCCGAAAAATGGGAAGTTGAGAAAGAAGCTGAACATGAATCAATGAATGACATAAGAAGGGATTCGGAAGACGATTACAAAAACAAGAAAGTAGAGACGAATAATGCACTGGAATCCATTATAGTAGCATTGAAATACTTAAAAAAAGAAAAGAAAATCGATGAAATTGATTGTGCGGAAGATTTTTTCCTGCAACTAAGAGATGTGCTGCTTCAAAAAGATAAGCTAGATGAAGGAAGTGAGATAAAAGCAGTAAGAGATTATAAAAAATACAAAAAGGAACAATATGTATACAAACATTTAGTTTATTTACCTAAAAAGATTTTTTATTTAGTAAAATGTAATTTCTGGATATCATATTTCATGGATATGTCTAAGGATAATCAGGATACGTGGATTGATTTTGAAAAAGAAATATCAACGGTGATTCGTTGTTGCGTCAATAAAGGGACGGGAGAACATACTAAATATGTCTTTCCTTCTTATCTTCAAGGGTATATGATTAATATCTCTATTACAGGGAGTCGAAATGACAAATACGTAATTGACAGGTTGGAATATGATTTAAACAGACTGATATTATTGTTGGAGATATACTTGGCTGAATATGTTGAAAAAGATTTTTCACCGGCTAGCTTGCAAGATATCGATGAGATAAAAATTGATCATGTTCTTTCATTTAATTATACACATACATTTTTAAATATATATCGTAAACAAAAAGGGATAAAGGAAAAAGATATTGATTATGTACATGGTGAGGTTAAAACAGATTTTCCTATGGAATATAACAATATGGTGCTTGGAATAGATGAGTATCTTCCGGAGGAAAGAAAAGATAAAGAAATTGACTTTATATTTTTTAAAAAATATTATCAGAGACTCTATAAGGATACCGGTATTGAATATAAGAAATGGATAGATAGAATTAAAGAAAACGCAAAATTTGCAAATGCAAAATCAAAGAGAGAACCACTTTTTGGGGACATTTATAGAATATTTGAGAAGCACTTTAAACATAATATTTATTTCTTTGGTCATTCGTTGGATGTCACAGATAAGGACATATTGAGAGAACTTATTCTGAATGATAATGTACATACGACCATATTTTATAGAAATAAGGTGCATAAGAGAGAATTAATTACTAATCTGGTCAAGGTGATTGGGCAGGATGAGCTTATTAGGAGAACAAGGGGGCAAACGAGAACAATAGAATTCCGGTTACAAAGAAATAAATGAGTGAAGAGCAGAATACCCAAATAATCCGGTATTCTGCTCTTACTATTTGAAACTAGCTATTCTTTGACTTGTTTTAGCTACTGCGCCGGCTGCTCCGCCGGAGGCTGTTGCTGCTGTTGTTCGGCGGCTTGTTGTGCCGCAGCCGCTGCGGCAGCCGCGGCTGCTTCTGCGTTTCGTTGATCCAGTTCCGCCCGCTGTCCGTTTACAATGGCTTCCCAATCGGGATTCGCGAAGAATTCGGCATTGTGAGGACACATATTCATCTGTGGCGTCTGCGGCGGAATAATCGTGCCGTCTTCCGCGACAGTGCCTTCGACAGGCTGTGCATCCGGTTGTGGCTGCGGCTGTGTAATACCTGAGCCACTTTGTAAGGAAACATCTTCAATCGGTGTCAGTTCCATGATGCCTTCTACCTTGAACGGACAATTTTCACATGCAGGAAGATTGCTGTAAGTACATATCTGACCTGCATAATGTACATCGCAGGTTGCGGTAGGCGTCGTGCCTTCCGCAAAGTATTCCGTGCGCAGCGTACCGTTACATAATCCCTCGATGGGCAGTTTGCCGGAACGGGAGCATACGGTAGCGGTCACGATACCGGAAGGAATATTAAAAGGTTCATTGGGCAGCTCTTCATGAATCTGCGCCATAACACTTCGCCACAATTTCTTGGCGAGATTTTTCTCATCGCCGGAGAGTTTCACGTTGTTGTCGAATCCAGCCCATGTGGTAGCCGTGTAATAAGGTGTATAACCTGCGAACCACACGTCGTTATAATCAGAAGTTGTTCCGGTCTTGCCGGCAATCGCCATGCCGCCGAAATTAACGCTTCCGCCGGTGCCGACTGTGACCACGTCTACCATGGCGTTGGTCAGCAGGAATGCAGTTGACTCTTTAATAACCTGTCTGGACTGCGGAATGGTGTTATCCAAGATGATATTGCCGTCATGATCCAATACTTTGGTATACAGTTTCGGTTTGATATAGGTGCCGCCGTTTGCGATACATGCGTAAGCGGCGTTTAATTCTTCGTTAGTGACGCCGTTAGTGATACCGCCGAGTGCAAGCGCCTGCTGGATATCGGAGTACACCTTGCCGTTGATTTCTTTGCGTTCTTCCAGTGTCGTAAAGCCGAAGTTGACCAGATAATCGAAGCCGAGCTGAGGCGTAATCTGAGTCAAAGTCTTGACTGCGACAATGTTCATGGACTGTGCGATACCTTCACGCAGCGAGGAGAGTCCGCGATATGTTTCACCGTACCAGTTTGCTACGGGGCGGCCGTCCGCATAGTTGAAGGGCGCATCGTTCATGATTGTTGCGAGCGTTAGTCCTGCACTGTCAAGAGCCGGCGCATAAGTGGACACTATCTTGAAGGTGGAACCGGGCTGCCTTGCAGTATCGGTCGCACGGTTTAGTGTACGGCTGGCGGTTTTGGCACCGCGTCCGCCTTCCATGGCAACGACGTAGCCGGTGCTTTGGTCTTCCACGACGATAGATACCTGCGGCTGCGGCGTCAGGCTGACGGTTTCGGCAAAGACTTCATCGCCGCGTCCGAGCATGGCTTCCTTATATACTTCGATATCCTGATAGGCCTCTTCCTGCGACGCATAAATCAGATTATAGGAAGCGGAACGGTTTTCACGCCAGAATGTGCGGAACATTTCCGTACTGTGATTTTCTTTATCGCCGTTGCTTTTCTCTATGGTTAGTTCATAGTTCAAATACCATTTGGTATTGGCGGGGAAGTTACTTTCATCGGCAAATGCATCGTCACAGATTTTCTGGATTTTCGGATCCTGCGTGGAATAAATTTTCAGACCGCCGCTGTAGAGTAGTGTAAATGCCTGTGTTTCGTTATAACCTGCCGCAATTAAATCTTCCAGTACATCGTCCACCAATGCATCTACAAAGTATGTATTGACGGCAGTGTCTTCGGTTTCTGAGTCGACGATCTGGATGCGGGAATACACATCGTCCGCCATTGCCTCGTCGTATTCTTCCTGTGTGATATACCCTTGTTCTTTCATATCATTAAGAACTTTCTCACGACGCTCGGCATTTTTGTCCGGATGCGTGATGGGATTGAGTCTGGACGGATTTTGCGTGATACTTGCGATAACCGCACACTCCGACAAGGTCAGGTCACTGACAGATTTGTTGAAATAACGCTGTGAAGCAGCCTGAACACCCAGCGTATTCTGACCTAGATTAATCGTATTCATGTAGTTGATGAGGATGGTGTCTTTGTCCATGACTTTTTCCAGCTCAAGGGCAAGGTACTGTTCCTGAAATTTACGTTTGAATTTATCTGCCAGAGAATCCTCGCTGGTCCAATCCGTAAAGACATTATTCTTAAGGAGCTGCTGTGTGATGGTACTGGCGCCCTCTGAAAAATGTCTGTTCTGTATGCCGACTACGCCGGCACGGATGATACCTTTGATGTCGATACCGTTATGCTCATAGAAACGGGAGTCCTCGATTGCCACGAAAGCGTGCTGCAGGTTTTCTGGAACCATGTCGATGGTGACAGGAATTCGGTTGGAATCCGTAGACACCAGTTTCGCAGTCTGCTTTCCTTCGATATCGTATACAAAAGTAGAAAAACCGGTAGGGGTAACGTCGATGTTACCGATATCAGGCGCCGTGGCGAGCACCCCTCTGAACATACCGATTCCGGCACTCAGTCCGATGATGCCTATGCCGATTAAGGCGATCAGGCATAACTGGATAAAAGTAAAGCCGATTTTTTTAGCCCATTTGGTAGATTTAGCATGAAGTGTCTGCTGTCTCTTGCGGACACCTTTTTTTCCATAATTCATAATACTCCTCCTAAGGTCAATATGCCCCCTCGATGGCAAGGTTGTTGTAATCATCAAGCCGTCTTTATACAAACAGCCGGAAAAGATACTAATAACCTATCATGCATTATAACAAAGTTTGCCACGTAAATAAAGGATTTTTCTTCCATATTAAGAATTGTTCACGATTCTATACATTTTTATACATGATGGGAACAACGCTTGACTCGTTCAGGTTCAGAGTAGTAGTATTAAAAAGGCGGAGGAGGTCGTCGGTAAGGCGCCTGTCCTGATTTATATTAGAACAGATATGTAATAGATAGATAGAAGTAATGATAATAATGATAAACGGAGTATGTAAAGATACTATATGGAACCCAGTCATGAACATGAACCGTATCAAATAATTGAATATGGCGGAACAGCAGAGATTGAGGAGAAGAAATCCCGTTTTATTGCTCATGTTGCGTCGGCGTCTACGGAGGAGGAAGCGCTTGCCTTTATTGAGGGAAGGAAAAAGCAGTTTTGGGATGCCAGACATAACTGCTATGCCTATCTTCTCGGTGAACAAGGGCAGATAATGCGTTTTTCTGATGACGGGGAACCGACGGGAACGGCGGGAAGACCGATTCTGGAGGTGCTTACAGGCTCTGGAATGCGTAATCTTGTAGTTGTTGTGACCAGATATTTCGGCGGTACGCTTTTGGGAACCGGCGGGTTGGTCCGTGCTTACACGAAGGCGGCGCAGGCAGGAATTGCGGCGAGCGGCGCGAAGTGGATGCGTTACGGGTACGGACTGACGATTGTGACGGATTATAACGGGATTGGTAAGATACAGTATCTGATGGGACAAAGAGGCATTTCCACAGAGGAAGCAGACTATGCGGAGCAGGTGACTGTCAGGATTATGGTTCCCTGTGAGGAGAAGGATGCCGTGATCAAAGAAATTACAGAGGCAACGGCAGGCAGAGCACAGATTACTGTTGCCGAACCGGGGTATTATAAAGAAGAGTAAGCGGCGTTTTCATGCGTTTTTCCCGGTCGGCGTGCATGTATCCGCCGGATGACGTCTTAAGAAAACGGGAGGGCTGGCGTATGAGTGAAGTGAAGAAAACGTTGAACGAACCGGAGGTAAGAGAAGAGATACTGGAATTACTCCATAAGGGGCAGTATACGAAACTCAGGCAGGTGGTTCAGGAATTGAATGATGCGGATATCGCCGATTATATAGAGGAGATGGACGAGGAAGAGATTGTGAAGATTTTCAGGATTCTTCCCAAAGACATGGCGGCAAGCGTTTTTTCTTATCTGGAGATTGAATTGCAGCAGTCTGTTATTACATCTTTGTCAGATAAGGACGCGGGTCATATTATCGACAACATGATGTCCGACGATGCGAAGGAATTGATGGAGGAGATGCCTGCTAATGTGGTGAAAAGGCTGATTGCCAATACAAGTCCGGACACCCGTATGGCGATTAACCATCTGATGCGTTATCCGGAGGATTCAGCCGGAAGCATCATGACCGTGGAGTATGTGGACCTGAAGGAAAACCAGACCGTGGGTGAGGCAATCGAACGCATCCGTAAGGTAGGACTGGACAGTGAGACGATCAATATCTGCTATGTGCTTGACAGTCAGAGAACATTGGTTGGTACGGTTGCATTAAGATATTTGCTGTTAAGCGACCCGGACGCCGTTATCGGTGATATGATGCACCGGAATGTCGTGTCACTGCATACCCTGATGGATCAAGAAGAAGTTGCCCGTATGTTCAAGAAATATGAGTTCACGGCGATGCCTGTTGTCGATAACGAGGACAGGCTGGTCGGTATCATTACCGTGGATGACGTTGTGGATATTCTGGAAGAAGAGACGACGGAAGATATCGAGAAGATGGCGGCGGTGATGCCGTCCGACAAGCCTTATCTTAAGACGACAGTTTTTGACGCCTATAAGAAAAGGATTCCGTGGCTTTTACTCCTGATGATTTCAGCGACTTTTACGGGGAGTATCATCACATCTTTTGAAAACGAATTGAGCAGATATGTGGTTCTGACGGCATTCATCCCGATGTTAATGGACACGGGCGGTAATGCGGGCGGTCAGGCGAGTGCGATTATTATCCGTGGCCTTTCGCTGGATGAGATTGAATTCGGCGACTGGTTTACGGTCGTGTGGAAGGAAATCAGGACGGCGGCGCTTTGCGGATTGACGCTGGCGCTGTGTAATTTCGGAAGACTGTTGCTGTTCGACAAAGTGAGCGTAGCAGTGGCGTTCGTTGTCTGCTTCACGCTCTTTGTGGCAGTGGTCGTAGCGAAGATCGTAGGCTCCACTCTGCCAATGCTTGCCAAGAAAATAGGAATGGACCCTGCCGTGATGGCGAGCCCATTCATTACCACAATTGTGGATGCGATTTCTTTGTTGATTTATTTCCGGGTAGCCGCGCTGGTACTCGGTATTTGATATCTTATGGGATAAGCGGTAGAAAATTGCGACAGTATAAATTATGTAAGGAGAATGCTTTGCATTCTCCGAATCGTTGACGTCGGACAACGATTTTTACTTATGGGACATTGCCGCACGTTTTCTGAGCGTCGGATCCAGAATTTTCTTGCGGATACGGATTGTCTTGGGAGTGACTTCCAACAGTTCGTCCGTGTCGATAAACTCAAGCGCCTGTTCCAGACTTAAAACCTTAGGCGGTGTGAGGCGCAGCGCCTCATCTGCGCTGGAGGAACGGGTGTTGGTCAACTGTTTTTTCTTGCAGACGTTTAACTCGATATCTTCCCCACGACCGTTCTGTCCGACAATCATGCCGGAGTATACTTTCGTGCCCGGTCCGATGAAGAGGGTGCCGCGCTCCTGTGCGTTGAAAAGTCCGTAAGTGATTGCCTCGCCCGCTTCAAAAGCGATGAGAGAGCCTTGCTTGCGGTATTGAATGTCGCCCTTGTAGGGACCATAACCATCGAAAATGCTGTTCATGATGCCGTTGCCCTTGGTGTCGGTCATAAACTCGCCGCGATAGCCAATCAGCCCGCGGGAGGGGATGGAGAACTCCAGACGACTGTATCCGCCTGAGGCAAGTCCCATGTTGCGCAGTTCGCCCTTGCGCTGACTTAATTTCTCGATGACCGTACCGGAGAACTCTTCCGGAACATCTACATAGCATAATTCCATCGGCTCTAATTTCTTGCCGTTTTCATCTGTTTTATATAATACTTCGGCTTTGCTGACAGCAAATTCATATCCTTCGCGGCGCATATTTTCAATCAGCACGGATAAGTGCAGTTCGCCTCGTCCGGAGACTTTGAAAGCCTCCGTCGTTTCCGTCTCTTCCACACGGAGAGAGACGTCTGTGTTTAACTCGCGGAACAGTCGGTCGCGCAGATGACGGCTTGTCACATACTTGCCTTCCTGACCGGCAAGCGGCGAGTCGTTGACGATAAAGTGCATGGCGATGGTTGGCTCGGATATCTTCTGGAACGGAATAGGCTGCGGATGATCCGGAGAACAGAGCGTATCGCCGATATGGATATCCGCGATGCCGGAAATTGCTACGATAGAGCCGATACCGGCTTCTGTGACTTCAACCTTATTTAAACCGTCGTATTCGTATAACTTGCTTATTTTGACCTTGCGCATCTTGTCAGGGTCATGGTGATTGACGATGACTACTTCCTGATTGACTTTGACAGATCCGTTGTCTACCTTGCCGACGCCGATACGTCCTACATATTCATTGTAGTCGATGGTACTGATAAGAACTTGTGTGCCTGCGTCAGGGTCGCCTGTGGGAGCAGGTATGTGCTCTATGATTGTATCGAAGAGCGGTGTCATATCCTTGTTCTTGACGGTGAGCTGCGTGCTGGCTGTACCTGTTTTGGCGGAGGCGTAGACGAAAGGGCAGTCCAACTGCTCGTCATTGGCATCCAAATCCATGAATAGTTCCAGAACCTCGTCCACTACCTGAATTGGTCTTGCCTCCGGACGGTCGCATTTGTTGATGCATACGATAACCGATAAGTCAAGTTCCAACGCCTTTTTTAAGACGAATTTCGTCTGGGGCATGGGCCCCTCGAAAGCATCTACCACGAGGATAACGCCGTTTACCATCTTGAGGACACGTTCTACTTCACCGCCGAAATCCGCATGTCCGGGCGTGTCGATAATGTTGATTTTCACGCCCTTATACATAACGGCGGTGTTCTTGGACAAGATTGTGATACCACGCTCTTTCTCGATATCGTTGGAGTCCATGACGCGCTCCGCCACTTCCTGATTCTCCCTGAAAACACCGCTCTGTTTCAACAGTTCGTCTACCAGAGTCGTTTTGCCATGATCGACGTGCGCGATGATTGCTATATTTCTTACATCTTCTCTTGTCTGTGTCATAATTTATTATGCCTTTCTTACTTTGGCTTTGCGAACCTGTTATAGGAATATCCTCGTTCGCAAAGCGGGAACGTTGTCTAATTTGTTCAAAACGCGATAATTATATCACTTGCACTTCTGTCTGGCAAGTCCCTAAATGCCCATTTTTTCGACATTATACATATCTTCGCGCGACCATTAACAGTTCTATTCACAGCTGATTTCCTATATATTGATAGTACAATACAAAAAGGAATTTCTATGGCTGGTTCCATAGTGCAGAAGGGAGAAAAACATGACAGATAAGGTTATTGAAAACAACCAAGTGGCGATAATGGGGGAGATTGTAAGCGATTTTTCCTTTAGCCATGAGATTTTCGGAGAGGGATTCTATATGGTAGATATCAGTGTGGACCGTTTAAGCGATTCTACGGATATCATTCCGGTGATGGTTTCGGAAAGACTTTTGGACGTGAATGAAGATTATAGAGGCATGAAAATATGCATCACGGGACAATTCCGCTCCTATAACAGACATGAAGAGAGAAAAAATAGACTGGTATTGTCTGTGTTTGCAAGAGAAATTGAGTTTGTGGACGAGATTGGTGAGAGTGCGAAGACCAATCAGATTTTTCTGGACGGTTATATCTGTAAATCGCCGATTTACCGCAAGACGCCGCTGGGAAGAGAGATTGCGGACCTGCTGTTAGCTGTGAACCGTCCGTACGGCAAATCAGATTACATACCGTGTATCTGTTGGGGAAGGAATGCAAGATTTGCAAGCAATTTTGAAGTTGGAAGCAGATGTGCTATCTGGGGTAGAATCCAGAGCAGGGAATATATGAAGAAATTGTCGGAGGAACAGCTTGAGAGAAGGGTGGCTTATGAAGTATCCGTCAGCAAGCTGGAGATGGTTGAAGAAGACAACTGAGAGAATAAAGTGCAATAAAGAGACTGCGTGAATGCTTGAAAAGTAAAAACCTTTCAAAAAGCTGACAAAATATCTAAAAAAGTTGCATGAAAATCTTGATTGTGCTATGATAGGCAGACGAGTACTAAGGAACGGAAAGCATGGAGGTAAATATGAAAAAAGGTATGATTCATATTTATAGCGGTGACGGACATGGAAAATCTCCGGCAGCGCTCGGCAGGGCGGTACAGACAGCATGTAAAGGTGAAGATGTAGTTATTATCCAGTTTTTAAAAGGAAGAGGATTGGCGGAATCAGAGTTTTTGAAGAGGCTGGAGCCGGAAATCAAGATTTTTCGATTTGAGAAATCAGAGGAAAACTTTGTGAATCTTTCCGAGGAGCGGAAAACAGAAGAGTGCCAGAATATCAGAAATGGTCTTAACTTTGCGAAGAAAGTGATGAATACGAACGAGTGTTCTTTGCTGATTATGGACGAAGTGCTGGGACTGATTGACAACGGTATCATTTCGGTTGACGAGTTAAAGACATTGTTAGCGTCAAAACCGGAAGAGATGGATATTATCATGACAGGAATCACGTTAAATGACGATGTGTGCATTCTGGCGGATGAAGTGACGAAAGTGGAAACAATGCGTTTTAAGATTTGGGAATAGACGAATTGATGAAAAAGACAATTTGAGAACATAGAAGAATATATAATTAGGAAGAAATTCAGTATTGGCAAGGCCTTTAAGTTGAGAAAACTTGAAGGCTTTGTTGTATTTTGGCATAAAATTCAAAAAAGTGGTAACTTTAGGTATAAATCGTATACTTTTAGTACCCAAAAAATATATGGAGAGGAGAGATTATATCAGATAGAATTGGTTTATATTGGAGATGGGATAGTTTATGGGTGAAATATATTCAAAAAAAGAGGTTGGTAAGAGGCTGAGGGATATCAGGTGTAAGCTGGATTTAACGCAGGAGCGGTTCGCCGAAATACTGGATATCTCGCCACAGCTCTATAAGAAGATGGAGAATGGCGAAAACAATATTTCACTCAATACGTTGAAAAAGATGAAAACAAAACTAAATTTTTCGACAGATTATTTGTTATTCGGAGAAAAAGAAGAATTCGTAGAGATTTGGAATAAAATGTTGGCATTACAAAATATGGAGAAGGAACTTCTTTTGGTGAAGCTGTTTTGTGAAATTTCAATGAACGGCAATTATGTGGAAACAAAAGAAACGGCAGAAAAGTACAATATGATTTTTCAAAAGATAAAGGAAGCGATGACAGACGGGGATAAAGATGGAAAAGAAAGTCCTGATATTGGAAGACAATGATAAGACCGCCTTATTGCTGCAACAGTTGTTAAAAGAGTGCGGCAGCCCCGTGAAGGTATATATTGAGAAAGACATAGAACAAGCATATGCATTAGTGATGCAGAATAGGATTCAGCTTTTTATAGTAGATATTATTTTGGATATTTCAAAACCCGGAGACACGTCCGGGATTAGATTCGCAGAATCTGTAAGAAGTATCGCAAAGTACAAATATACACCGATTATCTTTATCACATCACTGCAAGATCCGGAAATCTACGCCTACCGTGAATTACATTGTTACGGATACATAGAGAAACCATTTGCGATAGAACAGGTTAAGAGATTGTTGAGCGAAGCGCTGGATTGTAATATAGCCGGAGAAGATGACTGCGTGCTGCATTTCAGGAAAGATGGAATATTATATCCGATACAGTGCAGCGAAGTTATTTATGCACAGAGTGTTAATCATACGATATGTTTCTATCTGACAAATGGAACGGAATTCAAGATATCCTATAAAACATGTAAGCAGATACTGGAAGAAGCAGAGTATGACGAGTTCATTCAATGTAACCGGGGAGCGATAGTGAATCGTAAGTATATCGGTAATATCGATCTGGCAAACGGAGTGATTACGCTTCGGGGAAATGTCACAGTTGATATCGGGATAAGGTATAAGAAGAAATTTATAGAGGCATTACAATGGTAAGAGCAATATATCTTTTGTTTGAAATTCTGGCTATCATTGTCTGCCTCTATTGGTTATTCGGGAAAAAGATAAAGATTACGTGTGGAATGATATGCCTGATCATTATTCATATGGGACTGTTTACCGTGTGCTGGCACATCGGATATAACGGTCTTTTTTCGTTGCTCATGTATGCGTTGATTGCTGTATATGCCGGAAAAGAGTTTAAGAAACCGCTTCGGGAGGTGTTGATTCGGGTTGCGGTTATGATTTTGCTGTGTGCAGTGTTTCAGGTTACAGCAGTTTTTTTATTAGAAAACTTGAACAGGGGAATAATTGAAACAGGACAAGGTAATTTATGCGTAAATTTCGTTATGCTTTTGACTTTCTATATTCTATATAAGAAAGTGAATGTTCAAGGAGTGGTATCTTATATTAAGGGTGAACATAGACAAGCGAAAATTTTACTATCAGGTGTTTTTTGCATTGCTGTTTCCTATATTTTCTATGCGAAAAGAAATGCGGGAATTCTTGTAGTGGATTATTTGCTATATTTTGTAATGGCAGCGATTATTGTATTCCTCATTGGAAATTGGGAGAAGTATCGTATACAGATGCAGGAGAAGAAGATTGAGCTTGAGGTACATGAGATTTATGCGGATTCTTACAGGAAGCTCATAGATGAGATACGGGTGCGCCAGCATGAGTTCGACAATCATTTGCAGGCGATTATCAATCAGCGCTATACATGTCACACCTATGAGGAGTTGGTGGAGGCGCAGAGTGAGTATATTCAAGTCCTCTCTTCGGACAACAGATATAATAAACTGCCGCATCAGGGCAATTCCGTCTATATCGGATTTCTGTACGGGAAATTGGTAAGTCTTGAACAGCAAGGGATTCTTGTGGATTGCAAGATGAATATCGGTGCGCTTAAGAGCGATATGCCGGTCTATAAGATGATTGAGATTACCAACGACTTGCTCACTAACGCGAGCGAGGCATTGCTGTTACCAGCTTGTATTTCGGAACCAATTTGTATTCAGATTGATGAGACGGAAGATATGATTACGTTGGAAGTTAAGAATATCGGTCCGCCGTTGAGCATGGAATATATCGGAGAATACTTTAAGAAAGGTTACAGCAGGAAGGGAAGCGGGAGAGGATTGGGATTATATAATGTTAAGAAAATTGCGGAGCAGTACGACGCAGGGATTGTATGCAGAAATAAAATGGTTAATCAGCGAAATTGGATATCTTTTCAAATCAAAATACAAAAGCCAACCAAGGTTTAGGAAGGCTTTCACACAGTACTATGATTCTTCGGTTGCTTCGGTTGGATAAGGATAGTCGCCGAATAAGATTGCGCTGGGATATATAATGTTTACCCATGTACCGAGACCGATACAAAAACATAACAAACTCCTTAAATTCATTATTTCACCTCCTTATGTACAGAGAATTTCGCAGCGATAAGCTGACACGTCTGTAAAACAATTATCCAACTGCCGACAGTAAGTAGCTTGCTGTCAAAGATGCAGAATAGAATCAAATGAATCATGATAACGATAAGAGACTGAACAATCAGTCTTTTTTTCATAATACCCTCCGGCTGCATTCGGAAGACGGAAGCTACCGGACCGATGCGGTAAATCGCAGCCATACCGCTGATGATAAGAATCACCATGACAACTTTAGGAACATCAATTTGGGGCAACAGTTTGATAGCGAGCCAGAAGAAGATAAATGACATCAAGAAACATCCCCAGTAAGTTTTCGCATGTAATCCGCCTGTCGAGAGCCGCAATACACTCAATAGTATCAGAGCATACAAATATACGCCAAGCTGATTGCGGTAAAAGAACGAAATCAACACGAACTTACTTAACTCCGAAAACAGAATCGTAAAGGTATATTTAAGCTGTGCAATTTGATAATTTGTGAAATCGTATCTTTTCTGAATAAGTGTAAACATCGTTTTTAGCGTTCTCCGGTTTTGTTTCTATAGGGACTTCTCGTTTTGTTAATCAAACTATTTTTGTACGTGAATCAAGAATATAACGGATATGACTCGAAGTGAGAAAAATAACGTGAAATATACAAAAAACGACGTGAGTGATATGTGCAGACAGATAGGAACCAAAAGACGTTACTACTTTATCTGAGCATATAAATTCACGGGAGATATTGTCGAATCCACGCAGAAAACAAAGAGAAAGAAATAAAGCGCGCTATGATTGATTAACAAAAAGTGGTAGTTTTAGGAACTATAGTTCCTAGTCGATTGATGTCGGAATATATCATAATAATTAGAAATAGGTGGTGGAATGCAATAGAAAATAAAAAAGTCGGAGAGAGAATTGCATATTTGCGTGTAGCCAATCATTATACGAGAGAAGTACTTGCAGAACTTATAGGTATATCACCTAAATTCCTATATGAAATCGAGACCGGCAAGAAGGGATTTTCGGCTGATACTCTGTACAAAATTTCTATGACGCTGGGAGTAAGCAGCGACTACATTTTGACCGGGCGTGTAAGGGGCGAGGGAATCAATCAGGGAATAGTGGAATTATTTGATGAGAGCCAGCTAAGAAGGATTGAGGATATCTTACAGCTGATACATGATATTGCTGCAGGAGATACATAAATTGAAGGAAAGGACAAGTATGGTTGTGAAACATAGGATAAAGCATAATTTAAAGTCGGGAATCAGTAAAAGTCTTTTTCTTATCATAGTATTGGGGTGTTTCGGTATCTTCTTTACTTCTGCATGTACCGTGGCAAATGCGAAAGAAAAGGAAGCAGGACCGGATTCGGCAAGTGAAATCGTGGTGCTTATAGATTGCAGTCAGTCTATGGTAGATGTGGATGCCGGATATGCGTCCTTTGATCTTGCCCGGAGCCTATCCGCCGTTTTATCGAGAGAATACAGAATCGGCGTGGTCGCGTATCGTGATGAGGTTTGCGTTAATCAACCTTTAGGCAGCAGCCATGCGATGATAGAGAGTGCACTTAAGAAAATAGAATACACAAACTATGGGAACGCGGGAGCAGGGCTTTTGGAAGCAGTAGAGCTATTCGATGAGGATACCGCAGTCAAAAGGATACTTCTGATTTCGGACGGCGAGATGATGATGAAAACCGAGGAAGGAACGCGGGAATCCGCAGACTTGTTTGCACAGGCAGTTGAGAATGCCAAAGGTGAAGATATCGTCATAGATGTGGTAGCGCTGGGACAGCGGATAGAAGAGGGATATACCGTATATTCAGCCGCCGAGGCAACGGGCGGTCAGCTTTATGAACTGGCTGACGGAAAGGAATTAGGAGATTTCACCAAGACGCTTCTTTTTGAAGAATGGCAGATGAATGCATCGCATGTAGGACAGATTAACGGATTAAGCGGCGAACTGACGGTCAGTCTTCCGGATTGCCTGATGAGCACGGCTAAGATTGTCCTGCTGGGGAGTCAGCAGAACGAAAACATGACTTTAAACTGTGAGGCAGACAAAATTCATATATCAAAAGGACAAAATTATACTGTCATAGAACTGGCAAATCCGTCGGCAGATGAAGTGAAGATACAAATGAATGCAGATTCCCCGATGGATGTCAGCGCATACTTGACTGCCGAGTATGAGTATGAGTTGAATGCAGATTATACATATGCTCAGGAAGAACAGACAGCGGATATTCGGCTGAAAATCACAAATCATAACGGGCAGGACATGTTAGAGGGACATCTGAAAGACGGCGGGGTACAGGTTCGTCTGGACGGTAGGGAGCAGACTTACAGGATAGCAGACGGAGCATTATGCATCTCTAAGCGGTATGAACAGAATGCAACAGCTAGTCTGAGGGTGATATTCGACGGTCTGTACGGCAATTATTACGGTAATACAGAGGAAACGGTGGAAATCATTGTACCGCTTATAGAAGAAGAGCCGCCTGCAATTGACTGGTTCTTCTGGTCGGTCATCACTATCTTTGTATTGGCGCTGCTTATCATATTGTGTCTGGCGTATAGGCAGAGGAAACGAATTGCAGGTAAGAGAAAATTCATTGATGAGAGCAGGACGATGCCAAGAGAAACAACAAACCGTAGGAACGAGTTTAACGGCAAACTGCAGATATATGTGATACACAGTAAGGACGAGGTTGATTATCCCCCGGAGAGCATCAATCTGTTTGCAAGATGTAACCGCGAGATGCTCACACTGGAATGGCTGCTGGATGTCTGCAGTCTTCCGTTCAACTTAAGAGGGGCGGAACGGATTATCATAAGACCGGGAGATGACAGGAGTCTGGTCATCAAGAACAACAGTAAAGCCTCCGTGCTGATGGGGCGGGAGCTTCTGATGAAAGGACATGCATACCATCTATATTACGGGGAAAAAGTAACTTTTATTTTTGATCAGGAAGATACGGAAATAGAAGTTCACTATAGAGACTTAAAACCAAACGAAAGATAGGGAGGTAAACAATGAGTATCATCAAGCAGACAAACAGGACATTATTGTTTGAAGAGATTAACCCGGAGAAGCCGGATCTTCTGACGCTTGTGGGGGATGTGAGGGGAATCGACAGTTTAAGCGATGAGAAGATTAAGGAGATGAACGAGGCGCTTCTGGTGAGAAATTTTGATGAGTTTATTACGAAATTTGAGCCGGTTGTATATTCATTCTTTAATGCGAACAATCAGAAAATCATGTACACGCTGAAAAAGCCGGAAACCATTCCGGAAGACATGCTTACGCCGATTTATCTGAACAAGCAGAACGATTTCCTCAAGATGTTGATGTCCCTCGTGGAGGCAAAGCGTTCGCAGAGCATTATCAACGTGGATTTCCAGTTTGATAAGCTGACAGATATGATTTCTCCGAAGAAAGTCATGGAGGATATCAAGCAGAATCGTAAGGAACTCCAGTACACCTATAAAAATTATGCGGAACTGGAGGACGGCGACCCGCACAAACTAGATATTGCAGATAAATTGAATGTCATGTTTGAAGAGGCAAGCGTGAATTACAATAACGTACTGGCAATGCTGCCGCTTGCTATTGAGGATATCAAGACAAGGCTCCTTTTAGGAGAAGCGGAGGAGAAAAGGGATAATACGCCGCTGGCTCTCGGTGTTCTGAGTATGGATGATAAGGGAGAACTCAAGGTTCTGGAAGTGCCCAAGGAAGAGACGGCTGAACTGATGGTCGTGGATGACAATGTCAATGCCGGATTGATTGCGGCATTAGAGGATGATTATGAAGCTCTCAATGAGGACAGCAGTGATTATGTGAAGGCGCTGGTGACAAGAACATATTGCCCGCTTGCTTCCACTATGGTGAGCAATATTGATATCAAGCAGGAAGTCAGTAATTACAATTCCTATCTGGAATTTTATAAGACAGCCAAGGACGATTTTATTAAAGTGGTAAAACCGCTGATCGAGAAAATATTGGGCATATGGGCTTATTTCGAACAGTATCCGTCGAATTTAAAAGGCATGAGACCGACCATGTTTATCACCAATGTCTCCAACGACATGCTGGTGAAGAGCAATAATCTGCCGCGGCTGATTGCATTCTTAAATACGGTCAATGCCAAGAACGATTTTGATAATGCCATATGGTATGGAGTGGTTCCGTCTGTTTCCTTGGATCAGAATTCTAATATTAAACTGACCAGACAGCGTTTTCAAGGGAATGAAAAAGTGGAGAAAACGGGTGTGAACAGTGTGGAAGCTTTGGTTCGGCTGTTAGATGTGTTAAAAGACTATTCGGTACAGTGTTTCTTCAGCTATGAGACAGGGGATAAGACAACCTTTAACTACATGGCGACGGAAGGCATCGAGAAGTTCGAGGAACGGTGCAGTTCACTTACTGGAAAGGCATTCAGTGAATTTGCAATTCCCTGCATCCCGAACTTTACGATTATCCCGAAAGAAAAGTCCGGAGTCATTCTCGATAAGCGTATGACGGTCAATGACAATAACATGGCGGAACTGTCCAAGGAAAAAGAGGACATCATGAAGCTGTGGATAGACGGTGTCTATGTGGGGGCTGCCTATATCGCGGCAGGTCTTGTGGCAGCGTACCAATGCCCGGATTATCTGAAAGAGAAATTCAAGAGAAATGTGGACGAGGAGCTTCCGGGTGTCAGGTTTGATATTGAGGCTGGAGATCATCCGCTGCGGGTACATACCGTGATGGCAAAAGAGATTACCGGATTCACTAATTCCATCAAGAACGAAATTAACAGGCGCAGCTTCGGATTTGTATTTTCATCCGAAAACGCTATGCTGGAAGAGGAGAATATCTCCCATATCATGGTCTATAAGGCAAGGAATCTCATGAGTGACGGCAAGGTGTATGAACCGATTTACAAGACGCAGGTGACCACTTATATCGAGAGAGTTCTGCGGCATGCCACCAGCGACTACAAGCAGGAGAACATTGTGAAATTCTTCTCGAACAATCCTTCCAGCCAGAAGAGTAAATGGCTGGAGAAGAAAGCATGCGTCAATGCCATTCTGGGCGCAGGGGACGATGTGGAATACGAGATTGACGAGAGTAACGGATACTGCGTATTAAATATCACATTTAACGGTAATGTCAAGAATCTGGAAATAGAGATCAATCGACTTAACTCAAACAACCGTGCAATTTAACGTAATAGTTCAGCATGGCTGAACCGTTATAAATTAACCATAAGAAAAGGAGGAAGCAAAAATGGGTTTCAGGTTGAGTGTAACAGGAGGTGCAGAGCAGATTGCTCTGGATGAAAAGAGTATCAGGAACGTAATCTTCGGTTCGGAGTCCGCAGTGGATTCTAATGCAAGGGCAACAGATTTCGGTGTGTCCATGAAGATATGGGGTAAGATGCTCTATAAGCTCGGCGGGGAAGGAAATGACAGTACCTTGGAGCTTTCCAAGTGGTCGGTCGTTCCGTCCGAGAAAGCAGACTGCTACCGCACCGCGACAGTGGAAGTCATCTCAGCAGGGCAGGTGGTCCGCAAATACGAAGTGCCGAATGCGTTTGTGATGGAGTATTCGGAGGAGATGGACGACGAGACAGGCGTGGGAACATTTTATCTGCATGTGAAGCAGAAGAAAGATGAGAATGACAAAGTAAAAATTGAAGGCGGTTACGCCGGCGAGTAGAAAGGAGAAGAACAATGGCATTTGTAGTGAAAGTTGAGGGTACGGAAGCATTTGAAATATCTAAAGAGTGTGTAAAGAGCGTAAAGATGACGACGGATATCCCACAGGATTCCAATGCGAGGACGAAGGATTTTGGCGCAACCATGACGATTAAAGGTAAGATTCTTACCGCAGTGGGTGGGGATCCGTTCGACAGCACAAGAAAGATGGCGCTGTGGTCGGTGGTTCCGGCGGAGAGAGCCGACAGCTATAGGAAAGTGACGGTAGAGTATGTTGCCGCAGGTATTATGGAGAGAAAATATTGTTTTCCTAATGCATTTGTAATCGATTATAAGGAAGACTACGGCGACGAGGAGGGAATCGGTACGTTTACCCTCGTAATCAAGCAGAAGAAAGACAAAATCAGTACAGTGTCGGTAGAAGGCGGTTATATGGCATAGCGATATAGTCTGTATTGACTGTCAATGTACATACAATCTGAGGGCGTATGTAACGGACATTTCATACGCTCTCTCAGAAAAAGGAGTCTGTCATGGATTATTACAACATACTGGGAGTACCCAAAGAGGCGGATGAGGAACAGATTAAGCAGGCATACCGCAGGAAAGCCAAGAAATATCATCCGGATCTGAATCCCGATAATCCGGAGGCCGAGGCGAAATTTAAGGATATCGTGGAGGCATATGAGACATTAGGCGATGCGAAACGCCGCAAGGAATATGACTTGGCGCAGGAAAAAGCGGAAAACCGCAGCAGGGCAGCAGGTCAGAGCAATGTGAAAGGTATGGACGGCGGTTATGCGCCGCATATGGATTTTGGTGTATTTACCAAAGACATGGAGAAGTATTTCGGATTCTCTTTTACGGCAGGAACATCCCCACAGGGCCAAGGTTCCCGGCAGGGCGGACAGAATGCCGGAGGCAGTAAGAAGAATCCGCTGGATGTGACAGATATGTTTGAGGCGTTTATGAAAATAAAGTAGTGTATTTACCATAAGGTGTTGTATAATAAAATGAAACTATTTTTAGTTGAAACAAGTACAGGTAATCAACTGCCATATGGAATCAATGCGAACAGAGCAGTTGATCTTCGGTACGCAAATCGTAGAAGTGCATATAAAATTCCAAATTGTTGTGTTGTAGACATGAAAACACCAAGAGAGGTATTCTTTCCGGATATTTTGATTAATCCTTTTCTTATGGTCAGTGAAAAAGTTGTAAAGGTTATAGAGATGTATACACCGGAAGTAACATTTAAAACCATTTATCTGCTTGAGACAGGAAGTGAAATATACGAAACCTATTTTATGCCTTTTGTGGAGGAAGTGGACTGT
>ERZ779631.185-NODE-185-length-23514-cov-6.464299_pt1 | contig 23514 bp, 19 predicted proteins | sample MGYA00514193_ERZ779631 | MGnify/ENA primary metagenome ERZ779631 (study PRJEB29562, sample SAMEA4376710) | mouse gut metagenome | isolation source: Cecum | study: EMG produced TPA metagenomics assembly of the A DSS colitis mouse model was used to assess the...
GGATGATCTCCATGTGGCCGCCGTGGATCACGTCCGTCCCGATGGACATGAATACTGTCTTACTGCTTCCGCAGGGCAATGACCCGATCCCCATTATCTTTTGGTAGAACGCACAGTAAATGCGCGTGACAGATATGGGACAACAATTTGATCCATTCCACTAATTTCAAACTCAATCATTTCCAGCACCTTTTGAAAAAGTTCTTCTCCTGCCTGAACCTGAATGTCATTGACGGAACGCCACGCCCCCATATAGCGTTCCTGGATCATTACCGCTTCGTGGGGAGCCTCTGTGATGAACAGATCGTCAAAAAAAGAAGTCGAGAGGAGCTTCTCCTCCATGCCTCGCATATTCTCGCGAGAACCTGAGGACACACGCTTTAAGTTGGGAACCATTTCTTTGATTTTGTTTTCGATCCCCATGTGGAAGGGGCTACTGGCCAAATTTCTGGGATTCCAAATCGCTGTAAAAAATCCACCCGGCCTCAGGATACGGTGAAATTCCTCCAAGGCCTGTAGCGTGTCTGCCCAATGGAAGGAGGATCCCATAAATACCCAGTCCACACTGTTTTCAGGCAGACCTGTTTTTTCAGCAAATCCTTCAGACCAGATGAAGGATTTCCGGCCCTGAAACAACTTGACTCCTTCAGCGCGCATAGCCTCATTTGGCTCCACAGCATATCCAGACAGTCCCAAAGACTCCAGATTCTCTGTCAATTTACCTGTTCCCGCTCCAACATCGGCAACGGATTTCACCGCACCGTTGACAGATTCAATGTAACTTTGTAGCACACGCAGTACGGTTTCTGAATAACCTGTGCGATTTACATAATCTTTTGCTAACTTCGTAAAATCTCCAAATTTCATCGGTTAATCTCCTTTGTGTTTAATATTTTCATGCCAATGAGACAAATGTGCCACCTGATCCTCCGGACTTTCATCCCCATCATTACACAAAACCAGATCCGGCGACTTCGGCAGCTCCACCGGAAAGGCGATTCCAGCCACATTTTGCGCGCCTGCACTATACAATCCTTTTTGGTTTCGTCGGCGCAGAGTCTCCATGGATGCCTTAATGTAAACCTCAACGTAGCCAGAGATATTTTCACGATTCCAAGTTCGGACACTATCAAACATAGAAATCGTACAACAAATTACGGTAAGGCCCTGCCCTGACAAAAGCGCACACAGCCGGGCGTAATTCATCGCCATTTTCTGCCGTTCCTCTAAAGAATAGCCCAAACTGCCGCCAAAAACCTGACGTAGTTCGTCTCCATCCAGGAAAACGGCGGCTTCCCCGGACTGTCTCAGCTTCGTATACCAGAGACGACCGATGGTTGTTTTCCCGGCACCGGACAAGCCGGTAATCCAATATGTCTTTCCGCTCATGCTGCGTACCTCAATGATACAAAGGATGTTCTAAAAGCTCCGGCTCTAACTCCAGCTTTGGGATCATGTGCAACGGCTGACCGTTTTTGTTTACAAACTTCAAGCCCCGCAGCAGATTCCGCCCTGCTTTATGCCAGTCCTCTCTCAGTATCTGCCGGTATGCCTCAAGAGCAGCCGTGAGGACTTGATCAATCTGCTCCTCGGTGGCTTTACCACCGGTGACCTCAATATTTTTCCGACAAAAAATATTTTCCTTCCAGGCATCACAGATGTAGTGCTCCGCTGTCGTAAAGCCGGATATCCACTGATTGACCTGCTCCTCATCCACCGGACAGCCGTCGTAGTAGTGAAACTCATAGCCATACTTTTCATAGGCATCCCGCATAAAGTATTCGATAAACGTCCGCTCCGCGTCATTGGCATAATCATCATACTCGCGGTAAATAGCGACAGTGGAAAAGCCCACCTGATCTCCCTTTAAGCTCTCCGGATCCCGTTCGCCCAGCAGGGAGCAGTAAGTCATACTCTCGGTATAAGGCAGATCCAAAAAGGCTGCCAGTGCCGTGAAGGTGGCCTTGGGGTTCAGTTTCCCGTCTTCAAAGCGTACAAGAATGCTGTCCCTGCACATTCGGTCGTCGGGATCGGCCATAAAGCTGCGGTTATACACGCGGACAAGCAGCTCGTTGCCTACCACGGGAGCAATGCCTTCCTTTAGCCCGCTTACCTTCTCCCCCGCCCGATATGCCTCCACTCTCTTTTTCATGTAGCGTATGGTGGCACCATACCCGGTGGTGATCCGACGCATGGGGGTAAAGGTTTTGATATATTTGAAGTTTTGGAAAACTGGAGAAGATCGAATGGTCTCGTACTGCTCAGATCTGAGCACAGTCCGCCCCTGGCTGTCTATCGTCATTTTATATAGTATGTTTGGGAAATGGGGCTGAAGAAAGAGAATGGGCGCGATTCTGGCCACTGGGTCTAATGTAGCGCAGACGCGGTCATCCGCCAGGAAGCTGGCCACCAGCAGATCCTTGTCCGTTCGATCCGGCATACTGCAAAGCTCCCGGACCGAACGGGCCAAGCTGGGTGAAAGCTTGCTCAAGTCTAATTTTTTTGCCTTTTCCGCTTCGGCAATGGCGTCCCGCAGCTTATCGAGCCGCTCCTCCAGTTGATCTATCATAATAGAAGGCGTGGCAAGGAGATTGGGATGCCCATCAAAGATCTCATTGAAAAAGTTGCCGCCATTGTGGCTGGAGAGCTGCATATTCCAAATCATCCGCGTGACTTCCCGCACCCTGATGGGCCGCACCGGAAAAGTGCTGTAGTCAATGCCAAAGCGATCCTTAAAATCTATGGGGTATTGCTCTTTCTCTCCCTCTATTAGAAAAACCAGCTTCTTCTCGTCTAAAAGTGGTCGGATGTTCAACACCTGCAAATAGGCACAGAACATATCCCAGTTGGAATAGTGCAGATACACGTGGTTTTCCCGTCCAATATCCTCACTCCTGCGTACCGCATCGTTCAGATATTCCAACTCATACTGGGAATATACGTCCTCAGCCAGAATTGGACGATCCAGATCCCGAAAGAAGTTCCGGCTGATTGTCTGCTTTTTAACGTCAATATACTCCTCAAAACACCCCTCTCTCCATCGGAAGGGCAGATACCCCGCGTCATCGAAGGGATAAAATCGGAGCGGCAGTTCCTCAAACGCTGGAAAATCCCGCCGGAAAAGGTAGGGATACTGGCTCAACAATTTGCAGTTTTTTCTGTAGCGGGATTTGAGCAGCTTCTCATTCGGCTCATAAAATGCCTGGGTTAAAATACTCAGGCATTCCTCCGGAAATTGGCCCCGGCGGTACAGATCAACCAGCACACTGTAACTCACCTTGTAGTCTCCGCCGTTCTGAAGAATGTACAGTGCCCCTTCCAGCTTCACAGCAGGGTCGGAGTCACCGCTCTCTTGGATGGCGACGTTGTAGGCTTTGACGGCACCCTCTGTTTGACCCAGTTTCGCCAGTTGGCGGGCTATATCTATGGCTGTCATCGCTTCAATTCCTTTCGATGGATATGGGGACAGTATAAACGGGGGCGGGCCGAAGCCCGCCCCCCGCTGTTGGGTCTATGCTGTTTGCAAGAACAATCCCCAACCTTCCCCCTCCCAGGGGGAAGGTGGCACGGCGCAGCCGTGACGGATAAGGGTACGGGAAGGCGGCGCGCCTGACGGCAAGCCCCCTCACCCGCCCCTTCGGGGTGCCCTCCCCCCTGTGGGGGGAGGGCTTAGCGCGGCTTTTTACTGCCTCAATTACTGGAGCAGCTGGAGCACGCCCTGGGGAACCTGGTTCGCCTGGGCCAGCATGGCCTGAGCGGACTGGATCAGGATGTTGTTCTTGGTGTAGGCCATCATTTCCTCGGCCACGTCGGTGTCGCGGATGGTGGACTCCGCGTCCTGGATGTTCTCGGTCATGACGGACAGGTTGTTGATGGTGTGGTCCAGACGGTTCTGGGTGGCACCCAGGGTACCGCGGACGTCGGACACGGTGTTGATGGCGGCCTTGATCTTGTCCACCGCGGCCTGGGCGGCCTCCTCGGTGTCGATCTTCAGATTGCCGATGCCCAGGGAAGCGGCGTTCATATCCTGCACCGCCACGTTCAGCTGGTTGAAGCTGTCGCTGGTGTCGCCGATCTGAAGGGTCAGGCCCTTGCCCAGCACCATGGGAGCCTTGTCGTTAGCAGTGGCGGCCCGGACGGTGACGGTGTCCTTGGCATCGTTGATCTCGGAAGTGCCGCCAATCTTCGCTTGGAGGTTGGTGGCGGCGTCAGTCCCGCCCTTGGTGAACTTCACGTACTTGGTGTCGGCGGTGTCCGACTTGCCGGTGAGATCCTCGGTGAACACATACTTCACGGCATTGTCGCCCTCGCCGATGGTGAGGACATTGCCCTCAGCAACCTTGTCATTGTTGATCTGAATGTTGGTGCCCACGTTCTTGGCGGCGGTGGCAGGCGTTGTGCCGGAGATCACCGCGGCCACGTCGGCGTAGGTCTTGAGGGACTTGGTGGTGTCGGTGGTGCCGGCGGTCTGGTCGATGTGGATCTTGGTGCCGCCGGCGGAGGAGATCTTCCAGGTGCGGCCATTGGCGGTGCCATCGGTCTTCCCGGTGATCGGGTTCTGCTTGGACAGCAGGTCAACGGCCATGTGGACGCGCTCCTCATCGGTCTTGCCCGCACTGACGTTGATGACAGTAGCACCGGCCGGGGTGGTCGGGGTGGTGGCCGCATCAGTCTGGAACACATAGGTCGTGCCGTCAATGGTCAGGGTATTGCCCTGAGCCACAAGGCTGGAGATGTCGATGTCTACGCCGGCCAGAGAGCTGGGGGTCTTGGCCTTAGCATACTCGACCTTGGTGGTGTCATGGATGACGTTGCCGGTCTGCACCGCAGTGCCGGCCTCCTTCACCGAAACCTTCTGGCCGATCAGGGTATTGATGGTCTCCGCCTGAGCGGTGCTGAACTCGCCGTTGGCCTTGAAATCACCAGCGGTAGTGCCAGGCTGCAGGCCGGCATAGGTCAGAGTGATTTCACTGCCGGTGCCGCCGACGGTGAACACAAAGTCGCCCAGCTTGATGCCGTCATTGGTTGCGCCGCTAGCGGTGCCATGCAGGCCATCAGTAGTCTGTACGCCCAAAGTAGCATCAGCCGCAAGCGCATCCTTCAGGGCTGCGGCGATGTCGGCGGTGGTGTATTTACCATCGCTGGCGGCACCGCCGGTAGCGTCCAGGGTCAGCGAGATATCCTTGCCGAACACATTGAGCTTCACAGTGGTGTCACCGCCGCCGGCATCAAAGGCAAGATCGCCCAGGTCAATGGTCAAGGCCGGGGGGGTCTGGGTGGCGTTGCCGCTCACCTCGGTGTGCAGCTCGGCGTCATTCAAAGCCAGATCGGTGCCGGCGATCTGGCCGTCGCTGGCAGCCACGGCGGAGGCCTCGGAGAAGCTGAACGCATCGGTGTTCAGGCCCAGGGTGCCATTGAGCAGCTTGATGCCGTTGAAGTTGGAGCTGTCGCGAATACGGTCGATCTCGCTGAGCAGCTGGTCCACTTCCTTCTGCATCTGGTAGCGGTCGGTGGTGTTGTCGTAGGTGCCGTTGGCGGACTGAGTGGCCAGCTCCACCATACGGTTGAGCATGTCGTGAACCTCAGTCAGGGCACCCTCGGCGGTCTGCACCAGGGAGATGCCGTCCTTGGCGTTCTTCTGGGCGGTCTCCAGGCCGGTGATCTGAGCGCGCATCTTCTCGGAAATGGCCAGACCGGCGGCGTCGTCGCCAGCGCGGTTGATCTTGTAGCCGGAGGAGAGCTTCTCCAGGTTCTTCTTCATGGCGGCTACGTTGTTGGTGTAGTTGCGGTAGGCGTTCATCGCCATAATATTGTGCTGAATACGCATTGTCTCTGATTCCTTTCAAATTTTGATTTGGGGTGCTGCGAACGTCGCGCCTTACGCTTCCTTGCTCCGGCGCATTGGGTGGTGCGCTGTTTTCCGGTATCCGGCCGGACTGCCGGAAAACAACGCGGGGACTATATTTCAAGCGGCTCGTCAGCCGTTTGAAACCGATGGGGGGCCACCAGACCCTTGGGGCGCGGGTCGGGGGCAGAACGAAATGGGGTTCGCTGTCCGCGTCCAAAAATGTGGTGGTCGAAATTTTATACTATTCTGTCCAGATTATTTTTCAGCTTTTTGGTGTCTCGTTCTGTTCTATTTGTCGGACTATTTCCGGGAGAATTAAGACTTTGCCGGAAAAAATTTTTTGGACGGTAACCTATACAACTCCGTCCAGTCTCTTTTTGCCGCTGTTTCGTTCGGTGGGTAGGTGCTGGGGCGGTGGGGGCAGCTGCTTAGTTTGCCGCTTTGTTTTACATGAAAGCTCTGGTTTTCCTAAAAGTAAAAGAGCCCCGCGCTGATGCCAGCGACGGGGTTCTTTCACTTTCGATCGTTCTATTATTTTAGTGAAGCTGCAAAATATCTACTGCACCTTCTTTACTTGCAAGAACCGTTCCTGAGCAGACTGCACCATGCACTCTATCAAGCATAACCGCTTAAAGGCCGCCGCCCTGTTCGCTATCCAGTAACGACCAGATAGCCGCAACGGAAAAGGAATTATCAAGGGGGTAATCTGCTGCAAGTAGTTACTTTATTAAGAATCGGAAAGACGGGGATGGCGGTGCACTCATCCCTGGCGGAAAAATTATTGCAGGGAAATGAAGGTTACCCCTTTACAAATCTTTTTTTTCTGGTATAATGTAGCCGTTGTAGTTCTTCCGGCGGAGGTCTGCGGGAGAGCAGAGAACGGAATATGGGCTCGTAGCTCAGCTGGGAGAGCGCCGCGTTCGCAACGCGGAGGTCGAGGGTTCGATCCCCTTCGAGTCCACCAAGTTGCATTGACAAAAAAGATGCAGGCAAAAAATCCGCACTTTTGTGCGGATTTTTTGCGTATAATCGCACATTTTCAGATATCCAAAGAATAAAACAGAGTGGTTTACAAAAACAGGAAGCATAATTTTAAAATAACGCAAAAAAGATGCAAAACAGGCTTAAATGCCCATATTTTTAAGATTTTCACTCTGGAAGGGACTTGAACCCTAAAGCACTCAAGATTGGAAGGAAATTCTAATTTCGGTTCGAATCTATTTTACCCTTGCCTGCTGTTCGGGAATTGTGCTGGATATCCCGCATCATATGTGGTAGTGTTGCTGCTACCAAAGCAAGGGGGCGCCACCGTGGAATACAATTTTTACTTGGAGCAGAAGTATCTGTACGAGGGCCAGGTTGAAGCCCGCATCCTCACCGCCACCCAGGCAGAGGCTATGGGTTACAAAGACGACTACATCGCCGCTTGCACAGGCCACAAGCTGTATGTAGATGGCTTTGACAGCATCGATGCCATCCGCAGTTACCTGGGCGATCTGGTAAATTGCACTTTAATTGAATAGCACACACCACTAATAGCCCATGGCCAGCAGGACTGCTGACCATGGGCTATTTTTGCGTCTGCAGGACTGAGACACTTGTTGATAGCAGAGGAGAAAATAGTTGATACGTTTTTATATTTTTAAAGACGGCGTACTGCAAAGCAGCACCGCCGCAAAAGAAACCGCAATCGATCTGATCCGCCAATATCAGAAGCAGGAAACTCACCCATTCTTGCGGTCGGAATTCAGCATCATCAAAGGCGAGGAAGAATTTGTACCCTATCCTTCCCAGAGAAAGCCGAAACGAAACCGCGGGACGGAACGGTAACAGCGCAGGATACCGCGGCCAAAGCCGAGCCGCGGCCCCCCCGGCTGTTCCTTTTGGTGCTTCTGCTTCGTCTGTGCATGGTTCTTTGGTGGTCATGGTAATAGCTATGTCATCAGCTTTCGGCTATACTTGGGTTCACGATCAAAAGAAAGGAGAACAGCACGATGCCAGAAACCAAAAACCTATGTGCTCAAATCAGCCTCGACCTGCATCACAAAATTTCCGAGGCCAAGGAGCAGACGGGCCAAACCACCAGCCAGTACATCACAGACCTGCTGACCGAATACTTCAAAATCAAAGAAAACGGAGGAACTGAAGCCATGACAACCGGAAAAAATCGAACCCTTGCCTTTCAAATTGACGAGGAGCTGTTCAACCGCATCAAAGCCCACCTGGAACGGGAGACTGCTCGCACCGGCCACAAACTCACCCAGCGGGACTTTGTACTGGGCCTGATCACGGAGGCGCTGGACGCTGCCGAGCACGAGGCTCAGGAGGAACAGAACGAGGACCAAGCGCAGGAGGAGAACCAGCCCGAGGAGAAGTGAACTTCTCCAGCACCAGCAGCCACGGGGTCGATCCAGCCGGATCGGCCCCGGCCATTTTCAAGCCGTTTGTGCCCACCCGCGGGCTGGGTGGCATCCGCGCCCCTCCCCGCAGGTGAAACGCGGTGTCGGCCCCCGTGTGGCCAAACGTGACGGCCTCCCGGCCCACAGCGGCACAAAGACAGTGAATCGCCCCCGGAAATCATCCAGCATGATGATCTCCGGGGGCTTTTTTCGTTTCAGCCAAAGGGGGTGATGATCACGAAACGAAGAACAGACCCGGAAGATTTCTGGAAATTCACAGACGAGGAAATGGAGATCGCCAAAAACACAGATCTGCCCGACCTGCTGGAACACCTGGGGTATCACTTGAAGCGGGTGGGCCGGTATTACACCACCAGGGAGATGGACAGCATCCGCATCAAAAACCGCCGCACCTGGAGGCGGTACTCCGAGGGCACGGGCGGGGATGCCATCACGTTCCTCCAGCGGTTCGAGAATAAGGGCTTTCGGGAGGCCGTAGAGTACCTGCTGGCCTTCAATGGGCGGGCACGGGATTCCCCTGCCCCACTCAGGCCGCTCCAATCGGCTGTGGAAGAAGAAAAGCCCGAGTTCACCCTGCCCCCGGCCAACGGAGATAACCGCCGGGTGTTCGCCTATCTGCGCAAGCGCGGTATCGCGCCCCAAGTGATCCGGGCGTTCCTCAATGCCGGCCTGCTGTACGAGGACGCCAAATACCACAACTGCGTGTTCGTGGGCCGGGATGCCAGCGGCAAGGCCCGGTTCGCCAGCAAACGGGGCACCTACGACAAAGACGGCGTCAGCTTCAAGCGGGATGTGCTGGGCAGCGACAAAAGCATCGCCTTCCCCATCCCCTGCGATCCCAGCGTCCCCTGGGTGCTGGTGTTCGAGGCTCCTATCGACCTTTTGAGCTTCTGCACCCTTCACCGGGAAGCCCGCTCCAACGCCATAGCACTGTGCGGGCTGTATGAGGGTGGCCTGAACACCTACCTAAAAGACAACCCCCACCTGCGCCATGTGGTGCTGTGCCTGGACGCGGACGATCCCGGCCAGACCGCCGCCCAAAAGCTGCGGGCAGAGTACGAGAGCCAGGGACTCAAAGTGTCCACCAGGGTGCCGCCCAAGGGGAAAGACTGGAATGAATACCTCCAGCAACGCGGGCCGCCCCGGGAAAGGGGGCGGTAGAGAAGAAGGATTTTCCGAAAAAATGAACATAAACCGGAGGAAAACGACATGAAACGTATCTTGACCACATTATGCGCCATGACCCTTCTGCTGGCCGGGTGTACCCCCGCCTTTGCCACCGAGGTGCCCAGTACGTCATCTGCACCCTCGCAGGAGCCGGAACTGGGCTGCTACTACCCCATTTCTGTGGAGGAGTACACTTACGGCCCCCTGGACGAGCTGCGCGTCAGCAAGGTGTACCAGCTCTCCCTGGGGGACGATCCCAGCGGCATCCCCACCGGGGACTTCGAGCGCGGTGGGCGGCACTACTACCTGCTGGACATGACCCGGAAGGACGAGGTGGGGGTGGACACCCGGCAGCACACCGAAACCGTCACCCTGTCCAGCGATACCAACAAAATGGACGACATTCTCAAGCGGCTGGATGCCGAGATGGAATTTACCACCGAGGACGGCTACACTGGCACCCTGCGGCTGGATCACACCAGCGTCCAGGTCACTACGGATGGATACAAAACCAGTACAAAGGCTCTGTCCGCCACCCGGACGTACCCCAATTTGTCCGACGCCGACGTGTCTTTGATCCCGAAAACCATCACGGACGGCGGCAAGACCCTCACCCTGGCGGACGTCCAGTGGGCCAGCGCCGAGGGCACGGACGGCGAGGGCGGCGTGGTCACCCACTACACCGCCACCGCCAGCTACACCGGCAGCACCTCGTCCCGGTATGCCACCGGATACACCATCACCGCCAACTACACCGGGGAGGTGGCCAAGACTGACTGCAGCGTGGTGACGTACACCGCCGTGTTCGGCAGCGTGGAGGCCCCGGAGGAGTCCGACGCCCCCGAGGAAACTGCCAAACCGGACGATACCCCCGCTGCGTCCATCAACTGGACGGAGCTGAAAACCCCGCTGATGATCAGCGGTCTGGTGCTGATCTTGGTCCTCGGCGGCGGTTTCGCCATCAAAAAAATCAGGAGGAGATAAAGCCTATGAAGCATAAACTTTGTGCCCTTGTGTCCGCAGTTATTCTGTGCGCCCTGTGCGTGGCCCCTGCTCATGCACTGGAATACAGCTTTGACGCCCCAGCCGATTACCTGTTTGGGTGGCCCACCAGCGACGATACCCCCCATGAGTGGCAGGACCCCAACGTGGATCTCTCCAAAAGTACCGCCCTGATCCCGCCCGGCTTCGGGACGCCCACCAGCTATCTGCCGGGGAGCGGCGAATATCTGACACCCAACCTCGTCCCTGGTGCGCTGGGCAGCGGGCTGGTCAACCAGGAGGGCGGCCCCACCGGCGGCGGTTATCCTACCGTGGGCGCAGGGATTACCACCGTGGACAGCCCCAGTTTCCCCACCGTGGATATTCCCTCGGGCGGGCAGACGGTTGGCTTCACCGAGGTCACCAGCGCCATGTACTACAGCAACGGCAGCCTGGGCACCCTGAAAATCCCCTCCATTGGCCTGACGGTGGGCATCTATGAAGGCACCGGCAGCGCCCCGCTGCTCAAGGGCGCGGGCCATTTCACCGGCACCAGCATCTGGGATGGAAACTGTTGTATCGCGGGCCACAACCGTGGTGTGCGCAATGATTTTGGCAAGATCCACCTCTTGAAATCCGGCGCTGTCATTACCCTTACCACCAAACTGGGTGCCCGCACCTATACCGTCAGCAGCGTGACCAAGGTCTCCGTCAATGATGTCAGCGGCCTGGAGCCCTCCGACACCAACATGATCACACTGTACACGTGCGTGGAAAACCAGCCCGCCTACCGCTGGTGTGTCCGGGGCATTGCTTATTAAAGGTCTCCGCCAGCAACCCAGCAAAGCGGTTGCTGGTGGAAAAGGAGGAGCAAGGGAGCGCGCGCAGTTTTCGCCGTAGGCGGGAACGGAGTGCAGCGGACTTTGCGACGACGCAGCTGTTCAGCGAAAGTATTCGACTTTGGCCCCTTGTTGTGGTAGTGTTGCAGTTGCAAAAACCCAACACAATAATGAGGAGGTCAAAGTTATGAAAAAAGGAACTGCCATTACATTTACGGTAGGAGTGTTCGCGGGTCTTGCCCTGTGCGGCCCCGCCGCCCATGCCGCCACAAACATCTCCACCACACTGAGTAGCCAACCCATCTATGTGGACGGCCGGCGGGTGTCCATGACGGCTTATTCCATCGGCGGCAACAACTACGTCAAATTACGGGACATCGGCAAGGCGGTGGACTTCGGCGTTGAATATGACGCCGCCACCAACTCCGTCCACATCGACCCCAACGCTCACTACCAAGAGGAGGTGACCACCCCTGCACCGGCCACGCCCTCCCCCTCCCCGGAACCCTCGGGCAGCTATACCATCAGCACAGACCACTGGAGCCGGGAGGATTTCTCCCAACAGGCCAACCCCGCCGTATTCACCGGGGTCTACAATAGGGCCCTGTACAACACCATCCGGCAGACACTGGTAGACAGCGGGGCTGGAAGCGCCCCGGCTTACACCATGGTGGCCCAGGGCGCGGACTACAGCGCGGCGATAGATTTGCTGGGACGAATGAGCGGAGCAATTCGATATGAACATTATGTACCTGCCAACTTCACCAACTATTGGCAATATCCCAGCTACTTTTCTGTATCCGCAGCGATGCCGGAAAACTTCCTGCTGGCAGCGGAATATGTCCAGCCTGCCATCGACCATTTGAACCGGCTCGGCTCAGGCCGGGACAAGGTAACGTACCTTAACGACTACCTCTGCACCCTGCTGTCCTATGAGCTTGATAAAACGGCGGGCATCCCGCAGATATTTGCACCCCATGCCAGCGAGTTGAAAGCTGCCTGCGGCTCCTATACCAGCGCGTCCAACTTCTTGTGCGGCGCGGCTGATATCCCCTGTGTCAGCGTTAGATCCTCCAACCACTCCTGGAACCTGGTCTACGTAGACGGACAATGGCTCCATGTGGATGTATCCACCAATGATCTGCGGGGCTGGCACAGTATCCTGCTCCAAGAAACCCACCCGGAGCAGATCGACATCGCGCCGGAGGCCACAGCCTTCCTCAAGGAGCTGCTGGTTCCCGGATCTACAAAATAACCGATCAACTGAACAGACAGGAGAGGCAGACCGCGAAAACGGCCTGCCTTTTCTTGTGAAAAATGAAAGGAGAGCCCATGAAACACAAACTTTCCACCAGACTGATCTCCATGCTGCTGGTGCTGGCCACGCTGTTCGGCCTGCTGGCCGTCCCCGCCAGCGCCGCCACGCTGGACGACAGCGGCAGCGTCAAGATCACCATGGACGGCTTCGGAAGCTACCTCAGCAAGAAGGCCGGCGGCACCATTGGCGGCGGATACTGGCAGTATACCAGCAATAAGGGCCTAAAAGGGGCCGCGTACTGCGTGAATTGGGGGCTTACCGGGGTTTCCCCCAGTAAATCCCTCACCATCCGTCCCTACAACCGGAACCCCAAGACCATGGGGGCCTTTGCCAACGGCTACCCCTCCCGCACGCTGGAGCAGTTCAAAGAGCTGAATACGCCCACTTTCCCTGACATCGCCAACCTCACGGTGACCGAGTACAAGTACGCCACCCAGGTGGCGGTGTGGGCCACCTGCGGGCAGATCGCCGTCCCCGGCACCGCCTTTACCGCGGGACGCACGTCGGTGGTGGTACCCACCTCGGATGCCCGGCAGCTGCGCATCTACCACAGCATCCAACGCATCTTGGCCCACGCGAACAACTGGAACAAGCACCTCTATGTGGGGATGTACATCCACACGGAAGAAAACTCCAACATTCAAGCGGTAGAGGTCACGAATGAGCGTGGGCTCGAAGGCGCCGCCGCCAACGGGGAAACCGGCATCAAGAAGGAAACCATCAACGGCAAGGAGTATTTCACCCGTGTGATGTACCTGGATTCCGCCACCTCCACCTGGATCGACGATTATAAGACCAAGGTGTACTCCCCCGACGCCCCCGCTGGCACCATCTTTGTGGCCGCCAACAACTCTCCGCTGGAAACAGTGCAGGAGGGCGGCATCACGTACTTTAAGGTGGACACCAGCCGGGGCCACTCCACTAATCTCAACGCCAACGGCTACGCCTACGGCGGCGCGTTCAAGGTGTGCATCCCCGCGGACAACGTGGCCAACGAGGGCTCCTTCTCCATCAAGGCCACCGGCGGCGTGGCGCAGTATAAGCTGTTTATCGCCGAAAACCCCTCCGCTTCCGAGCAGTCCTACATCATTTCCGATCCCGGCTACACCACCACCGGGGCCAGTGCCACCTTCAAATGGCAGGGGACAAATGAGACGTCCGATAAGGCCAGCCTCCAGATCACCAAGACTGGACCGGGCAACGCACCCCTGGAGGGCGCGGAGTTCACCCTCACCGGCGACAAGGGCACCATGGTCACCGGCGTCAGCGATCCGAACGGCCTGGTGGTGTGGACGGAGCTCCCCGCCGGTGAAAAATTCATCCTGTCCGAAACCAAGGCCCCGGCAGGGTTCCAGATCGCCGCCTCACAGAACATCACCCTCACCGCCGGGCAGACCACCTACGTGACGGTGCCCAACAACACCGTCCGGGGCTTCACCGTCAAGAAGGTCGACGCACAGAACAAGGGCAGTTTGCAGGGCGCGGTATTCCGCTTCGAGCAGATTGATGGGGACTATGTCACCACCGGTATCACCGGGTTCGACGGCCAGATCTCCTTTGAGGGCGACGAGCTGCCCTACGGCTCCTACCGGGTGACGGAGGAGTCCCCTCCCCCGGGCTACCTGAAGGATACGCGGGTGGAAACCGTGGAGTGGACGGGTGAAAAGGATGTTCTGCTCACCTTTGAGGACGTCAGGGAGGCCCGGCTGATCATCGTAAAAAAGGATGCTCAGACCGGGGTGTCGCTGGCGGAGGCCGTGTTCGACATCTATGCGGACGGCAAATACCTCACCACCGTCACCACCAACGACGCTGGGGAAGCTTACGTCACTGGGATCAAGGATGAGATGTACATCGAGGCGCGGGAGAAGATCGCACCGGAGCACTATATTTTGGATCAAAGCTCCCATGGAATCCACATCGATCCGTATGACCCCAAGATTGCGGATGATCCCGTGCTCACCATCACCAACGAGGCCAAGACGGCCCTGCGTATCATCAAATACGACCGGGTGAGCGGCACCCGGCTGTCCGGTGTTACCTTCGAGATTTACAAGGACACCGAGCTGTTCGACACCAAAATCACCGATGAAAACGGCGAGATCATTCTCTTTGACCGGGAACCGGGCACCTATCTGGCCAAGGAGGTGTCCAGCGATGATGCCCACATCCTCACCTCCACCCCCCAGCAGATCGAGCTGAAGGCGGGCCAGACGGCCACCCAGGAGCTGGTGTTTTTCAACGACCAGAAGCCCGGGATGTGGCTGGTAAAGGTGGATTCCTCCGACCTGTCCAAGACCCTGCCGAACGTCAAGTTTGAGATCAAGGCGGTAGACGGCAGCTTCGGGCCCAAGGAGTTTACCACCAACCAGAGCGGTGAAATCGACCTGTCTAAGCTGAATCCGGGTGCCTATGTGGTGACGGAGCTGGAATGCCCGGGCTATGTGATCGACGACGCCCAGCGCATCATTGAGCTGAAGCCCAACGAAAAAGCCCAGTTTGTGTTCACCAACAGCAAAAAGCCCACCCTCAAGCTGACGAAAACCAGCGCGGACGGCACGGCGCTGGAGGGCGTTTCCTTCCGGCTGGCGAAAATCGAGGACGGTTCCCGTTATCTTGACCGCACCACTGACGCCAAGGGCGAAATTTTGTGGGAGGACTTGGAGCCCGGCGTTTATTCCCTCAAGGAGATCGCTACCGTGGACGACCACATCATTGACCTGCGGGAGTACCATGTGGAGCTGTTCCCCGGAAAAGAAAGCACGATTACGCTGGAAAACAACAAGCGCCCCAACCTCTATGTCATGAAAAACGACGCCGACACCGGGGAGCCTGTGCCCAACACCATTTTCTTGGTGAAGGCGGCGGACGGGCACTCTGTTGATGAAATCAAAACGGACAGCGAGGGCCGCGCCGAACTGAAAAATCTCCTGCCCGGAGTGTACGAGATTTCGGAAAAGTCGGTGCCCTCCCCCTACCTCAAGGACGCCGAGCCCCAGCTGGTGACGTTGTACCCCAACCGGGACCACACCGTCTACTTCAAAAACCACAAACGGCCTGTCATCGAGATTATCAAGGAGGACAGCATCACCCACGCGCGGCTGGCTAACGTCCGCTTCCAGGTGTGGTACGCCAGCAATAATACATCCACCGGTGAGATCAACGATCTGGGCGTCTATACCACCGACGAAAACGGGCGCATCGAGCTGGATGGCACCAAGATGGGCGAGTACGGCCTGCGGGACGGCTGGTTCCGGGTGAAGGAGCTGGCTCCACCGAAAGGCTACTCCATCAAGGACAGCGACACCCAGGAGGCATTTGTGGCCGCTGGACAGGGCCACACCTTCCGTTTTGAGAACACGCCGCTGTCCGCCCTCTGTGACTGGAAGTACGACAGCGTCACCGGCGAGGCCGTGGAGGGCGCTGTGTTCCAGGTGAAATACCTGGGCGGGACCTCCGGCACCGGCGGCACCGTGATCGGCACCTATAAGACCTCAAATAACGGCTCCTTCACGGTGACCGGGCTGAAAGCGGGTACTTATATCGTGCAGGAAGTGGCCAGCGACAGCGGCCATGTCATCGACACCGCCCCCCAGACGGCCTACATCTCAGGCGAGGATCAGGATGTGGTGCAGCTCTATTTTGGCAACTCCCCCAAGGGCTCCCTGCTGGTGAAAAAGGTGGATGCCGGCGACGGCTCCCCGCTGAGCGACGTGGAATTTTTCGTCACCACCAGCGACGGCACCGTGGTGGGCGACGCCAACGGCAAATTCGTGACAGACCGCGCGGGCACCTTCCTGGTGGAGGGCATCGACCCCGGCACCTCGCTGGTGGTCAAGGAGGTTCGCGCGAAAGAAGGCTACATTCTGGATAACGTGCCGCAGGTGGCAAAAATCAAAGCGGGACAGACGGTAACGCTGGAGTTCCGCAACCAGAAGCAGGGCAATTTGATCATCCACAAGCTGTCCAGCCTGGACAAGGCACCGCTGGAGGGGGCGCAGTTCAAGCTGATCTACGCCGATGGCAAGGTGGTGGACACGGCGAACGGCAAAGTGTCCTCCAATGGGCTGTACTTCACCAATGCCGAGGGGCAAATCGTGATTTCCAATGTCACTGGCACGATCATCGCAACCGAAGTGTCCAGCCCGTCTGGGTACGCCATTGACGCCAATTCCCGCAGCCAGACCATCGTGGTCAACCCCGGCGACGATACGCAACACGCATATTTTTACAACGATCCCCTGTGCTCCCTCACCATCTCCAAGGTGGATTCTGTCACTGGGAAGCCCATCCCCAACACCACCTTCACCGTGAAGTACGCCAGTGGCGAGCTGATCGGGCGGTACACCACTGGGAAGGACGGCACTGTGACTATCGGGGGACTCCTGCCTGGTTCCACCGTGGTGGTGACGGAATATAAGGTGCCCGACACCTACGTGCTCAACACCACGCCGCAAACAATCACGCTGAAAAGCGGCAAAAATACCGTAACCAGCGGCACGGCTGGCGGCAGCGGGAATGGCGGCGGAAACGATTTGATCTTCGAGAACGACCCCAAAACCCGGCTGGTGATCGAGAAATATATCACTGGCACCACCACCCCCATCAAAGGCGTCACCTTCTTAGTCACCGATTCCAGCGGCGCGGTCATTGGCAGTTCCAACGGCGAATATATCACCGATGAAAATGGCCGTATCGTGATCGAGGGGCTGGAGCCCGGCACCACTGTCACAGCCAAAGAGATCAGGACCGTGGAGGGCTACGTGCTCGATACCACGCCCAAGTCCATCAAAATCAAGGTAGGCGAGGCGATGACGCTGCGCTTCTACAACCAGAAGCAGGGCGGTCTCGTCATCAAAAAGCTGGATTCTGTCACCAAAAAGCCGCTGAGCGGAGTGCAGTTCCAGCTCACCTATGCGGACGGCTCCTACGTGGACTATGACAACGGCCACATGAGCAGCAAGGGGCTGTATGAGACGGATTCCTCGGGTGAAATTCGGATCACTGGACTCACGGGCACTGTCATCGTCAAGGAGGTAAAATGCCTGCCTGGGTACACCATCGACCCGGCCGCGCAGAGCCAGACGGTTCAGATCAACCCCGATGACTGTCAAACGCTGGTGTTTTATAACACGCCCGTCGGGTATTTCGAGCTCATCAAGGTGGTGGAGGGGAACGAAAGCAAGCGCATCCCCAACGTGACCTTCGAGATCCGCCGCACTTCGGACGGCGGGCTGGTGGACACCATTACCACCGGCAGCGATGGACGGGCCACCCTCCAGTTGGATGCGGGCAATTACTATGCCGTTGAGACGGCCTGCCCGAAGGAGTTCAAGCTGGATTCCACGCCCCATTACTTCACCATGAAGGATAATGGCCAAGGCACCACTTTGACGGTGAAAAACAAGGCTTTCGCAGGAATTTTGATCCACAAGACCGACAGCACCACCGGTAAGGGCATCCAGGGCGTATCCTTCCTGCTCTATGATAGCAAAAATACCCCCATCGGGCAGTACACCAGCGACAACAACGGCTACGTCTACATTGAGGGCCTGACGGAAAGCGGGCGCTACTACCTACGCGAACTGGAAAACCCGGGCTATGTGCCGGACACCCAGCTCAAGACCGTTTATGTCACCGCTGGCGAAACGACGCTGATCGAGTGGAAGAACATCCCCATCACAGCCCAGATCCAGATCACCAAGAAATCCGCTGACTACAACCCCACCAACGGCCTGCCCGCTGGCAGTCTGCTGGAGGGCGCTGTGTTCGAGATTCGGGACAAGGCAGGCAACCTGGTGGACACCATCCGCTCCGACAGCCGGGGTGTGGCCTCCTCCAAGCCCCTGCCGCTGGGCCGGTACACCATCCGAGAAGTGAAGGCCCCGGCAAATTACGGCGTCAGTGGCCAGGAGCTCACCGCCTATCTGGAGCACGCGGGCCAGATCGTGCGCTTCGAGGTGACCAACAAGTCCCTGACCACCGGGGTATCCATCACCAAAACCGGCCCCAAGGAGGCCATGGCGGGCCAGCCGGTGAACTATACCTTCTCCAGCATCGGCAACAATTCCAACGTCATGCTCACGTCGTTCTATTGGCGCGACACCCTGCCCGCCGAGGTTCGGCTGAACACGGTGGTGACGGGCACCTATAACTTCCCCGGCACCTATAAGATCACCTACCGGGTGAACGGCGGCGAGTACCGCACGCTGGCGGACAATCTGAGCACCAGCAAAAACTATACGCTGGCCGCCTCCCCCGCCGCTCTGGGCCTTGCCTCCAATCAGCGCGTCACCGAGATCATGTTCGTGTTCGGGCAGGCCCCCGCTGGCTTCGCCCAGGTGGAGAAGCCCATGCTGAAATGCACCGCTGTGTCCTACATTGCCACCACCGCCTTTACCAACATCGCCGATGTGGGCGGTGTGTACAACGGCGTGTGGGTGCAGGCCATCTCCCGGTGGGTGACAAAAGTGTATGGGAAACCTGTTGTCCCCACCCTCCCCAAGACGGGGTATTGATCTGCGTCCCTGGGCCCGCCAATCGGCGGGCCCCCACATTTTAATACAAAAGGAGTGCGATTACCATGCTGAAAATCACTGCTACCGGCAACCTCACCAACGACGTAGAGCTGAAGCTGAACGAGGAAACGGGCAAGCCTTACGCCATCCTGCGCATTGCCTCTGACCGCCGCTACCTCAATCGGAACGGCGTCCGGCCCACCGATTTCGTCTCCATCAAGGTGCGGGGCAGGCTGGCGGAGCGCTGCGCCGCCTATGCCGTCAAGGGCTGCAAGCTGACCGCTGTGGGCGACTTCGAGACGATTATCTTTGCCGAAGACCCCACCCGCCAGCCGGGCTTCCTGATCAAGGCCACCGAGGTGGAGTTCCTGTCCCCCGGCCTGGCGGACGAGGCCGCCCAGGCCGCCAACGCCAACCGGGAGGCCGCTGACAGCGGCGTTGACGGGCAGGCGGCTTAATGCGCAACACCGGCATCGAGTACAGCAGCGGGGACCGCTCCCCCGTTGTACTCCCTGAGATGGCCCAGCTGCTCCCCCCGCTGACGGGGGAGCAGCTGGCCGCGCTGGAGGCGGATCTGCTGGCCAACGGCTGTTACTCGCCCATCATCGTCAACGAGGATATGGCCATCATCGACGGCCACAACCGGCAGGAACTGTGCGTGAAACACAGCATCCCGTATAAAATAGCTGTGTTTTCATTCGCAGATATGCTGGAGGCAAAGCAGTGGGCGCTGGATACCCAGAAGGGGCGGCGCAACCTGGACAAGTGGGAGCTGGGCAAGATCGCACTCAAACTGAAGCCTGACGTTGAAGCCAGGGCGAGGGAAAATATGGCCGCAGGAGGCGGGGACCAAAAAAGCGAGGAAGCAAAATCGGGTTTGGCAATATTGCCGAACCCGATTTCTCCTGTGGATACCCGCAAAGAACTGGCCGAAGCTGTGGGCCTGGGTGAGCGCACCATGGGCAAGGTGATGCAGATCGACGAGCACGCCCCAGCCCCCATCCGGGAGGCTTTGGACAGCGGCGACCTGTCCATCAACCAGGGTTACAACCTGACCCGCCAGCTCCAGGATGTACCGGAGGAGCAGCGGGCCGAGGCCGCCGCCCAGGCGGTGGAGCTGCTCAAGGCAAAAAAGGAGATCCGGGTGCTGGACGTTGAGGCTGAGCACCGGGGCAAGGTGGCGGGGCTGTTCTGCAAAGCCTTTGAGCGGGCGGTGCTGCTCACCCCCAGCGAGGAAAATGTGCGGCTCTGGGTGGAGGGCGCCCGGATGAGGCAGGACGAGATCGAGGACTCGGTCAAGGAGGCCCGGGAGCTGTCCGGGGTGTTTGCCGCCATCGCGGATATTTTGGAGAAGATGCTGCCCATTGAGGTGGGCGGCACAGAAGGGGGGTGAGGACATGATGATCCGAAGGGAACGGCTGGACGCTTTGCGGGCGCGGTACCCCGTTGGCTCCAGGATCGAACTGGTGGAGATGGTGGACGACCCGCGGCCTGTCGAGCCTGGGACCAGGGGAACCCTGTTTGACATCGACGATGCGGGCACCCTGCACATCAAATGGGACAATGGCCGGGGCCTGGGGTTGGTGCCGGGCAAGGATGTTTTCACCGTCCTGCCGCCGGACGAGCCCGAAAAGGCTGGTCCCAACGCCCATGACAGGCCCAATTCCCGGCACAAAGCCGGAGGCGGCGGACAAGAACGATGAGCAGGCGGCCGCTTGCCGTCATTTATCATAATAAAAAATCGGCTGGGCCGGGGCGCTGACGCGCTCCGGCCCTTATATTTGTTTGATTGGAGTGTTTAAGAAATGGCAATTTTCAGAGTGGAACGGACGCGGGATTATACCGTCATGAGCAACCATCATTTAAAGGACACCGGCCTGTCCCTGAAAGCCAAGGGCCTGCTGTCCATCATGCTGTCCCTGCCGGAGTCCTGGAACTACACCACTCGGGGGCTGGCCGCCATCTGCAAGGAGGGCGTGGACGCTATCGGCTCCGCCATCCGGGAGCTGGAGCAGGCGGGTTACATCGTCCGCCGCCAGCTTCGCGGGGCAAATGGGCGGATCACCGATACCGAATATGTGATCTATGAGCAGCCCATCGAGCCGGATACGCCGCCACCGCAACCGGAGGGGCCGGATATGCCTTTGCCACGTCCGGAAAACCCGTATATGGCGGGGCCGGATGCGGCAGCGCCATGTGCGGCGAAGCCCGCGCAATTAAATACTAATCAAGTAAGTACGAATCGATCAAAAACTAATCTATCCCGACAGACAGAAGGACGGAACGCCCGCGCGGGCGCGCCCAGCGGGGCGGGCTGTGCGGAGAACAGGCCCTGTCCCGACGTACATTCGGAGCTGGAGCGGATCAGGGCGCAGATCGAGTACGGCTGTATCCGCACCGTGGAGAACCGGGAGCAGGTGGATGAGTTTGTGGAGATCATGCTGGAGGCCGCCCTGACGGAGAGCCCCACCATCCGCATCGGGCGGAACCGGGAATATCCCACGACGCTGGTGCGGGAGCGGTTCGCGCAGATCAACAGCTCCCACATCGAACGCCTGCTGGACGCCATCCTGGAAAACAAGACCCGGGTGCGCAACACCAAGGCATACCTGCTGGCGGCGCTGTTCGACGCCCCGGCCTCCAAGGAGAACCACTACACGATGCAGGCCAACAGCGCCTAAAAAGAACAAAAATCCATACGAAACGAGGTGTCTGATTGAAAAAACAAACGCTGAAGCTGGGGAGGGATGACGGTGCGTGAAAATGTCTCTGTCCGCCAGTGGCAGACGATGTACCGGATGGGCGCGTTCAGCGATAAGGCCCGATCCGTCCAGATCGAGGCGGGCTGGTATGACTGGTTCTGCCGGGACGAGTCCCTGGCGGGCCGCCTGAAGCAGATCGCCCCCGCAGTCATGGGCATCACCGATCCATTCATCCTGGACAATTACTATGTCTGGTTCAAAAATAATTGCCCCATGGATGGTCCGCTGTATGACGATGCGCGGTTTGAGCCGCTGGCCGGGGAGCGGGACGGGAAATACTTCTTGATAACGCTGGACTGCCCCCACGAAAACGCCAAGTGGGTGTTGTACACGGAGCGGTACGGCTTCCAGGAGCCGGAGTTCCAGTGCGGCAATGTGCGGGAGATGATCCGGTATGTGAACGGGCTGGGCCCGGAGCTGGCCCAAGGTACACCCGACCCAGCCCGCCATATGCCATCAAAGGCCAAGGCGCTCAGGCAGAAGGGGGCAGAACGATGAAGCCCATCCTGCCGCCCCAGGCGGAGGCGGAGATCATGGACCGGCTGTTCACCGAAATGCGGATCAGCTCCGGGGAGATCGCTGCCATTCTGGCAAAATACGATGTGCGCGGCGACGATGGGGCGCTCCAAGACAGCTACCGCAAGCGTTTAGGTCAACGGCTGATGGCCAGCATCCGGGACGAGACGGGCAAACGGGAGGTGCTGGCCCACGGCAGCGAGTATGTGGTGGTGGAGTGCTGCAACGACCAGCAGGCGCTGAAGGCCATCCGCCGCCGCATCCAGGGCCAGATGAGCGGGCTGGACGTGTCCGCCGCCAAGGTGCAGGGTCGTATCCATGTGCTGGACCGATTTCTGACCAAGTTCAGAAAGGCGGGATAAGCATGGACTTTTGGAAAAACCTCCGTGCTGTACTGACGCACCCGGATCTCCTGCGGGAAATGGAAGCTGAACAGCAGCACTCCGCCCAAATTGAACAGGAATTGGCCGAATGCGTTGACCAAGCGGAACTTGATAAATTCCTGTTTGAGCGTGAGTGTGAGAAACTTCGAAACGAGGCCGGTGAATTTCGCTCCGCGCTTCTGGCTGTCAGTCCCAAGGTGTCATCCACAGAGGAAATGAAGCGGTTTTATGGGCTGATCGCCCCATATTTGGACAGATACGGCATAACCATGTTTCATGCGGCAAAGCGCCTCACCGGTATCAATATTTACACCCAATTCCCCTATGAGGATAAACGGGGACTATTTGAGGCGGCGGATGGGCATATGCTCCTGCGCTACCTCACCGCCGCCCAGTTCCACGCGGTAACGTGGGAGGTTGTCCCCGGCGCCTGCTATGAAAAGGCGGTGCTGGGCAAGGTGGACGCCACCACCCCGGAATACCAAGAATTTGAGCGGGAGCTGTATGTCAAGACGCTGGAAAATCTGGGGTTCCAGTCTATCCTGTCCCCCGCGCCAGAGCAGGCGAGGGGGCTGTTCCAGCAAAAAAACGAGAAAAAACGAGGTGAAGCACGATGAGCGATCCTGCCATTACGGAGATCGATCGGGACACCTTCTGGGCCCTAATCAATCAGGCCAAAGAGCACAGGGGCGGCCCCAATGAATGGCTGATGGAACAGTTGATGGGCATGGGGCCGGAGCAGGCGAAACAATTCGATGACAT
>ERZ779631.197-NODE-197-length-23137-cov-7.784854_pt1 | contig 23137 bp, 13 predicted proteins | sample MGYA00514193_ERZ779631 | MGnify/ENA primary metagenome ERZ779631 (study PRJEB29562, sample SAMEA4376710) | mouse gut metagenome | isolation source: Cecum | study: EMG produced TPA metagenomics assembly of the A DSS colitis mouse model was used to assess the...
AGACCATCGACAACAACGGCGACGGTGTTGCTGATTACGTCTTCCGCACCGACTTTGTCATGAGCGTCATTGCTGACTACAACACCAAGAACGAGACCTACTATGTCGAGTTCGATGGCGAAACCAAGCGTAATGTCAACAGCTCCATCAAGAAGAGCGCTGTTGTCACCGAGGACGAGCTGGCTGTCGGCGATGTCATCCTGTATACCTGGATCGATGGCAAGTGCTACGTCAGCCATCCCGAGGTCGATACCGCTGCTATCGACAAGAAGGGCATTGACTACAAGGCCAAGACCATCACCTGCGGCGATACCACCTATGACTGGTCCGGCATCGAGCAGGAAGCTTACCACTACTATCATGACGTGTCCGAGGCCAATGTTGAGGTCAACTACAACCTCTACAAGGATCACTTCGGCTATGTCCGCCTCTTCGCCGAGGCCAACAAGGGCTTCGTTCTTCTGACCGACGGCTTCTATGCCACCGACCTGAAGAAGGAGCATACCTACAAGGCTGAGATCTGGGACGAGGCTGCTAAGGAGCTGGCCGAGGTCGCTGTTGCCAACGATGCTTTCATCGACACCGATATCGATACCGGCGGCAAGCGCGAAGAGGGCACCTGGGACCGCCTGGAGGCCTTTGAAGAGTCCTATCCCGCCCATGTTGACGGTGATCTGGGCCTGGAGTATATTACCACTGTCGCCTCCTTCGATGTGAATGCTGACGGTGTGTACAACCTGGCCGAGGTCGAGTCCTATAGCAACCGCTTCGCGTACACCCAGCATGAGCTGGATATCGCCAGCTTCGACAAGGGCAGCGTCAAGGACAAGGATCTGAAGGTCACCGCAAACCACCTGGATAAGAACGGCAATAGCGCCGACAGCCGTGATCTGAACCGCATCAACGCTACCGATGAGACCGTGTACTACTACGTGCAGTACGAGGTAAATGACAAGCGGCAGCACAACGAGATCGTTGACGTGACCACTTGGACCGGCTACAAAGAAGGCAGCGTCAAGCTGGTTGACGGCGACCGCGCCTATGCTGTGACCCGTGCTTACCGCGAGGCCGACGACAGCGATTGGGTGAACTACGAAACCGCCGAGATCATCGTTATCGAGCATGAGGTGACTGGCAAGACCAACGTTGTCTTCCCCGTTACCCTGAGCCAGCGCCTGATTGGCACCCGTAACCAGGTGGGCGGCAGCGGCTTCGTTTGGGGCGATGAGTCCGGCAAGTGGAGCCTGGATGACTTCACCGGAAAGTATGCGGAGCAGATCAGCGAGACCGTGAAGTCTGTTGATTCCAATAACATCGCTCCTGTGGACATCAGCGACCTGCTCCACTTCTACGAGAAGGATGGCGACGGCAAGCTGATCCGGATCGATGGGAACTTTGCCAAGCATAACATCTATGCCGGCGTGATCGTAACCGAGATTGGCACCGTCAGCCGCAGCTACGGCGAGATCGGCCTTGCCAGGGGGAGTGCTGACCTCGATCCCGACGATATCGCGCCTAAGCACGACTTCTACAAGGCTTCCGATAATTTCTATACCATCGGCTACGATCGCGACTCTGCCACGGAGAAGGACGAGATGCTCCACATTCCCGGCCACCAGTATGACTGGCTGTACGGCGATGTGTCCTCCACCTTTGAGGCCAATGGGCTGGATGCCGCTGATATGAATCGCGGCGACCTGGTCCTCTATGTCACCGATGGCGACGGCGCTGTTCAGGCTGTCATCAACGTGACTGAGAGCAGAATGGACAAGAGCTATGACGGCTCCACCGCTGACGGCAGCTTCCCCGGCGTCTACAACGGCGACGGCCACACCACTTGGGACATGTATGAGGAGACCTACACCCTGCTGACCCTGTGGAAGGATATCGCTGACGAGCAGGGCGCGGTTGTACCCACCAACGCTCCCGTGGTGAAGTTCTACGGCGTCGAGGACAATCAGGCTGGTGACACCAACAGCACTGTTGGTACCATCACCGTCTCCCATGCAACCGCCAAGGCTGCAACTAACGCGAACTTCCTGACGGTCGAGGGCGGCAACTGGACCATCACCCCCGCTGCTCCCGAGAGTACCGATGCCGTTTCTACATCCGCGCAGACATGGACTCTGTCCATCTACGGCGATGATGAACAGTGGTATACGTATACTCTGGTGCTGAATGCCCAGGGTACTGCTGGTGAGCTGATTGTCAAGAAGAACGAGTACGGCTTCGCTATCCGGAATGACAACACTCTGGTTTTCAGCGATGGGAACGCTACTCTGAATCTGCTGAAAAACTATCTGGATTGCACCGGCAAGCCCGAGAGCGAGGTTGACCTTGCCAGCGTCAAGGGCTACTATGGCGGTGTTGAGAAGAACAGCGACGACAAGCTGACTGAGATGGATGAGATCCGGGTTAATGTTGTCAATTCTGATGGCGATATCAACTCCTACGTCTTCAAAACCGCTGACGGAACCCTCCAGAAGGTTGCTTTTGTTACGCTGGTTCTCCAGAACAACGTGAAGGCTTACGACGTTGTTACGGGTGACGAGTATGCTAATGGAGCCCAGATTCCTTCTGGCAATAACGTCCGTTTCGAGTACCCTGTTGCCTATGCTGATGCGGATGGAAGTAAGAAAGCGACTCCCTTCATCGTGAACGGTACAGATACTGCTGCGGATGGCCGCGGCGGTGATGGAAGCGACCCCGATGCTACAGTGGGTATGCTCTACATCGTGCGGACCGTTACCGGTACTAATTTCACAGTTGGCTTTAACCCAGTTACACTCGCAAACGGCACCTTCACGTGGGTTGCTGGCAGCAATGTTCAAGAAATTGTTCCGAACAGCGGTGATACTGCCCTTGAGGGCCACGATGGTGTGGACTACTTCATCTATGCCAAGCCCGGTACTAACTGGCTGACTATCGGCCAAAATGGTTTGACCGCTACCGGTGTTACCAACTGGATCACCATCAACGCTGGTACCGGCAAAACTCCCAGAGGCAGCTGGGATAACTTCGATGAAGGCATATTCCACTACACTGCCGAGGGTCAGAACGGTGGTACAACTCAGCGTACGTACTTCGAGTTCATCACCCTTAAGGCGGATGGAATGGATATCGATGATAATATCATTGATGCAATCAAGCTGAACGATGGCTCCGAAATCAAGGTCACTTACAGTGCTACTGCCAATGAGTCTAATTCGATCAGTATTCCCTCTGGCCTGAACGATGGCAGACTGAAGATCAGCGACCTCATTCTGAAGGCGGATGTCAAGGGAACCCCCGTCAGCTTCGTTGACAGCGCAACTCTCGCTACTGCGAACGATCTGGGTACCAGTGTGACTCTGGAGGCTCTTGGCACGGAGGCCACCATTTATGTGAAGGTTGTTTCCGAGAACGGATTCGGTGAGGGCGTAATTACGCTGAAGATCACCCGCGTTGCCTGAGCATAGCTCCCTCTATTCTCCTGTGAGAAATTTCTAAGCAGAAAGGGCCCCCAAGGCTTGTGCCTTGGGGGCCCTTTTCGTTCATTTACCGGAATGCGATATACGTATACGTGTACCCTTTCAGATTGATACGTGGATAATAGGAATTGGTATCGTCCGCTTCCAGATGGAATCCGTTCGCCACAATATTCCCCTTCCAGATGTATTGGGATTTGACGATCACGCTCGTGCGGCCCAGGGCCGACTCAGCGCTGCCGCCGGCCGACGGGGTGGTGGTAATGACAAACGACGGCGTAAAGCCCACATCAATTGTTTGAGCGGTCCCCGTTCCCGGATAGGTTCCCACCACATAAGGCAGTGTATCCGCTGTTGTTTTGGCCTCCGTAATCCCCGCCTCCAGGCTTGCCATAGCGGCATTGAAGTCAGTGCGCATAATCCGGTCGGTCTCCTCCCACTGGGGGAGATGGTAGTTTTCTGTGTAGTTCATACAAGATACTCCTTTTTGTTTTGATCGATACGGCAAAAAACCGTTACACACTGGTGTGTAACGGGCGGAAAGTTGTATGCTGCTGTGCAACGGCAGCTTGCACAAAAATCCAGTTCCCTCTTGCAAGACAGAGAAAAACATTGTAAAATATTGCCGAAATATCTGCCTCGGGAGGGAATATGGCGTGAAGAAGATTACTGAAATGTTTCCAGGGATAAGTGCCGACATAGTATTGAACACTTTAGCACAGCATTATATCTCGATCGAGGAGCCTGACAAAACTCTGTTTTCCAGGGTCAACCTTGTCACCGGTCCCAATGGCGCGGGGAAAACCCGGCTGCTGAACGCTTTGCTGGAGCTTTACAACAAAGTGCTGGATGCGGAGGTTTTGTACGGTTATTTTCCCGCTCTGTCCTGCGACACATATCCCGGGGCAGGAGACGGCGGATTGCGTGATTATACCCTCTGGGAATACAGGGGATACAACAAAGGCAGTTTTCACGATTTTTTTCGGGAAATTGAGTTACAGCATAAGAAATTTATCCCCCAGCTTCTGCAATATGAAAGCGGGAGTGAGAAAGGGCAAAAGGCTGCGATTCTCAAGGAAATTTCTCACATTTTGCGAAAGTTCACCGAAAAAGAACTTGTAGAAACCACGGACGGCGGGCAATTATTGGTAAGAGAGGTTGACGGGACAACCGTACCTCTGTCGGAGGCATTGGAATGGTTTTCTCCGGGGGAGTTGATGCTGTTTTACATGTCTATCTTTTTCTCTCTCAAGCGGGACGGGGAACGGAAATGGGTTATCATTCTGGACGAACCGGAGAGCCATCTGCACCCTAAGGCACTGCTCAATTTTGTGAAAGTCCTGAAAGATACCTTTCCCGGCGCAACGATCTGGATCGCCACCCATAGTCTGTTTCTCCTGCCGGAGTTTCAGTTTGAAAACATCGTCTATCTGGAGAACGGCAGGGTGCTGCGCCGCCGCAGCGACCTCTATCAGAAAGCGTTGGCTGGTCTGTTGGGAGAGGACAGCGAAAATGTCAGCCGCTTCTTTGCATCCCTGCCTCATTGGCAGTATTATGAGTTCATTACGGAGTGCTTCACCAATCCCACGGTTGTCAGCACGGTAAATCCCGAAGACGAACAGGTCCGGATTTTCATTGAGGCGCTGAAGAAGCACGAGATCACCCGCGTCCTGGACTGCGGCGGCGGCAGCGGACGGCTGGGCCTTAGCATGATGGAGACCACCGCTGCCGAGTGGGGCAGCGTAACCTATGACATTTACGACGCCTGGCCGGCCTATAACGGGCAGAAGTTCAAAGTCTATAAAGAGCTGGGAGATACGCCGGGCGGGTACGATTGTGTTATTATGATGAACTTTCTCCACGAAGTTCCGCCGTTGGAGTGGAGTGACTGGTTCCGGAAGATTTATGACCTGATGGTCCCCGAAGGGCATCTGCTGTTTGTGGAGGTAGAAGCGCTGCAAATCGGTGAGTGCCCGAACGACACAGGATACCTGGTGCTGGGGCCTGATGAGCTGCAGATACTGTTTGATTTGGAGGCTGAATTGCCGAAAATACAGATTGGAAAAAATCCCAAGTCCTTTGGTGTGCTGGTTGCATGGAAGGATTTGCTGAATGTGAACAGCGAAACCATTTTCAGGACGATCCAGCACCTGGAAAAGCGAAGCTATCTCGAGCTTGATGCAATACGCACAGATGAGAACAGGCGCCAGGCCGAGGAGAGGGCACAGAATAAGCCTGCTGCCACAGATGAAAAAAAGAAAGCCCTGGATGCACGAAAGTACGCTTTTTACTCGCAGCAATACATCAATGCAAGATTGTTTATTAATAAGATTGAAGAATTACCGGAAAATAGCAGATTGCCCAAAATGTCTCTCCCTATGAAAAAGGAGGTATCCCCAGAGAAAAAAGAATTCTTAATGGCCCTTCTGAGTGATGTAGATTTTCTACTGGCTAGCACAACTCTTTACAAGGATACCCAGCGAGAGGCAATTGGTGGAACCTTCCGAGATGCAGTAGCCTCGTACTTGGCGAAAGGTTACGTTTCTGAGCGAAGACTGCAGCTTTGCCGCGATATGATTGGAGCAATGGAAGCGATCAGCGGAAATAAGCAGCTGATTTCAAATCTTTTGCAGATAGGTGCGCTGTTGGGAGATCAGGTATGCGCGGGAAGGCTCATAAAAGAAGGATATCCCATGATAATGCAGTAATCCCGATTATGTTTGGGAAGCCTGGGCATTCCGCCCAGGCTTCTTTTTTATGCCGCCTGTATCCCCCTTCCCCACTCCCGCATAAGCTGTAAGAGACCAAACAAGGAGGGACGATCATGGAGATACACGTAGTACGCCCGGGGGAAACGCTGTACGGTATCGCAGTCCGGTATCAGGCGGACCCGGCCATATTGCAGGAACTCAACGGCCTTCTGCCGGACAGCGTGCTGGCGGTGGGGCAGACGCTGGTGATCCGGCATGCGGATACTTTCCACACCGTCCAGCCGGGGCAGACCCTGGCCGGCATCGCCGGCCTTTACGGCGTTCCCCTGCGGCAGCTGTACCGGAACAACTTCGATCTGGGGGGCCAGCCTGCTATCCAGCCGGGACAGCGGCTGGTGATCGCCTACCGGGACCCGCCGGGCCAGTCCATCCATACCAACGGCTACGCCTACCCGTTCGTCTCCCGGGAGCTGCTCAGCGCCCAGCTGCCCTACATGAGCTTTCTTACGCCGTTTACTTACGGCATCGATGCCTCCGGCGGCCTGCTTCCGCTGGATGACGGCCCGCTGCTGGAGGAGGCCCGCCGCCTGGGGACCGCCCCCTTGATGCACTTGTCCACCCTGACAGAGACGGACAGCTTTTCCAGCGGCCGGGCGGTGATGGTCCTCACGGACCCCGCTATGCAGGAGGCGCTGATCGAGCAGATCCTTGCGACCGTCTCAGCCAAGGGCTACCGGGGCGTGGATGTGGATTTTGAGTACATCCCCGGTGACCAGCGGGAGGCCTACGCGGACTTCATCCGCCGCCTGCGCTCCCGCCTGGCCCCTGCGGGCCTGCCGGTTACGGTGGCGCTGGCTCCAAAGACCCACCCGGAGCAGCCCGGGCTGCTGTACGAGGCCCACGACTACGCCCTTCTGGGCGCGGCGGCGGATTTCGTGCTGCTGATGACCTATGAGTGGGGCTACACCGCGGGCCCGCCTATGGCGGTGGCCCCCCTGCCCAACGTCCGGGAAGTCCTGGACTACGCCGTGACGGAAATTCCCCGGGAGAAAATTTATCTGGGCATCCCCAACTATGGCTATGACTGGCCTCTGCCCTTCGCGGAGGGCCGGACCCGCGCCCGGTCGCTCTCCAACCAGGAAGCCGTGGAGCTGGCCGTCCGGTACGGCGCGGAAATTCAATTTGACGCCGCCGCCCAGGCCCCCTGGTTCAACTACACCGCCCCCAACGGTGTCCCCCACGTTGTCTGGTTCGAGGATGCCCGGAGCATGTCCGCCAAGCTCCGCCTGATCGGGGAGTACGGTCTCTACGGCGCGGGATACTGGAATCTGATGCGTCCCTATCCCCAGGGCTGGGCGGTGCTGAACGCGCTGTATGAAACGGCAAACGGTTAGAAGCAGGCGCTCCCGGTATGGGGGCCCTTCACAGGCAAAAAATAAACTCCTTTACCTACAAAAACCCCCTGACCTTATGGCCAGGGGGTTTTTGTAGAAAAGAGAGAGGGAGAAAAGAGAGAATTCATTTCTGAACAACGCCATGATAATATACGGGAAAGCAAATGTCAACCGGACCGGCCCACAATTCACGAAATATTCACACAGGGTTAAAAAATCATTCAAAAAACCGTATTGACTCCTGACAGCTTCTGGTGTATAGTTAGCACGCTAAAAATACGCATACTAACTATATGCCGGAACAGGGGGGAAACAGGATGAACGAGGAACCAGACCTGGGGCGCATGATCGCCTACTGCGCCCATCTGGGGATGCGGTACAATGAGAAGCTGCTGCGCCGGGACGGGTACGACGTGACGCCGGTGCAGTCCCATGTGCTGCTGTACCTCTCCCGCCGGGGCGGCCAGGCGGTAAACCAGCGGGAGCTGGAGAAGGAGCTGCACCTGAAGCCCTCTACCGTCAACGGGATCGTCAGCCGTCTGGAGGAAAAGGGGTGCATCACCCGGCGGGCCAGTCCCACCGACGGGCGCTGCCGGCTGGTGGGCCTGACCGGGGCCGGGCAGGCTCGGGTGGACGCCTTTCAGGCCGTCATGGCGGACACGGGACGGCGGTATGCCAGCTTTCTCACAGAGGAGGAAGAAGCGGCTCTGCGGGATATGCTCTCCCGCATGATCGAAAAACTGGAAAACGAGGTAAACACACTATGATGAAAAAACTCTGGCCATATACCAGGGGATACCGCAAGTGGATTCTTTTCGGCGTGCTTTGCTCCGCCAGCGAGGCGGTGTTTGAGCTGCTGCTCCCTCTGGTGATGGCGGATATCGTGGACACCGGCATCCCTTCCGGCGATACCGGCTATATTCTGGCACGGGGGGCGCTGATGGTCCTGATGGCCCTGGTGTCCATGTCTCTGGGTATTGGGTCGGCAGTATTCTCTTCACGGGCAGGGCAGGGCTTCGGCGCCAACCTGCGCCAGGCCCAGTATGACCACATTCAGGACTTTTCCTTCCGCAACATCGAGAAGTTCTCCACCGCCTCCCTGGTAACCCGGCTGACCAACGACTGCAACATGCTGCAAATGTCCCTGATGATGGGGATGCGCCTGCTGGTCCGGGCCCCGGTGATGCTGGTCTCCGCCCTGGTGCTGGCCGTCTCCATCAGCATGAAGCTCAGCCGGGTGTTTCTGGTTGCCATGCCCCTGCTGCTGGTCCTGATAGGCCTGATCGTCAAGCATGTCAGCCCCATGTTCAGCAGCCTCCAGGAGCGCACCGACGACGTGAACCTGGCGGTGCAGGAGAACCTCTCCGGCATCCGGGTGGTGAAGTCCTTTGTTCGGGAGGACTATGAGGAGGAGAAGTTCCGGAAGCGGAACGATGCCCTCCGGTCTACCTCGGAGCGGGCCTTCGGGTTCGTGGTGATGAACATGCCTATTATGATGCTCGTCACCTACGGCACCATCATCGCCGTCATGTGGTACGGCGCGCCTCTGGTCCAGGCAGGGGAGCTGGAGGTAGGACTGCTGTCCACCTTCTTCACCTACATCACCCAGGTACTCATGAGCCTGATAATGGTATCCATGATTATGATGATGATTACCCGAGCCATTGCCTGCGCCAAGCGTGTGACGGAGGTCCTGGACGAGGTCCCGGACATCACGGACGCTTCCGCTTCCCCCGGCGTCACGGTGGCCGACGGCTCCGTGGACTTTGACCACGTGTCCTTCAAGTACAACGACGGCTCGGAGAAATGGAACCTCCGGGACATCGATCTCCACATCAAAAGCGGCATGACCGTGGGCGTTATCGGCGGCACCGGCTCCGCCAAGTCCACCCTAGTGCAGCTCATTCCCCGGCTCTATGAGGCCCAGGAGGGCACCGTCCGGGTAGGCGGCAGGCCGGTCCAGGACTACACCATGGAGCATCTGCGGGACGCGGTGAGCATGGTCCTGCAAAAGAACACCCTGTTTTCCGGCACCATCCGGGAAAATCTGCTGTGGGGCGATGAAAACGCCTCCGATGCGGACATCGAGGCCGCCTGTGAAGCCGCCTGCGCCGCCGAGTTCATCCACAGGATGCCCGAGGGCTATGACACCGACCTAGGCCAGGGGGGCGTGAACGTCTCCGGCGGCCAGAAGCAGCGGCTGTGCATCGCCCGGGCCATCCTGAAAAAGCCCAGGGTGCTGATCCTGGACGACAGCACCAGCGCGGTGGACACCGCCACCGACGCCAAGATCCGGGCAGCCTTCCGGACCCAGTTGCCGGACACCACCAAAATCATCATCGCCCAGCGGATCATCTCCGTCATGGACGCGGATCTGATCGTGGTCATGGATGACGGCCGGGTGGCAGACGCCGGGACCCACGAGGAATTGATGGAAACCAGTGAAATTTATCGGGACGTCTATCTGTCCCAGCAGGAGGGGGCGAGCATCGATGGCTGAGACAAAAAGAAGAGGGCCCCACGGGCCCGGAGGTCACGGCGGTCCCGGAAGGGGCTTCCAGAAGCCCAAGGATACCCGCAAGACCATCGGCACCCTCATGGGCTATATCGGACGGTCGAAGTGGCTGCTGCTTCTGGTGGCGGTATGCCTGGTGCTGAATACGGTCTGCTCCATCGGCGGCTCCTATATGCTCCGTCCCCTGATCGACGACTGCATCGTTCCCGGGGATTACCCCCGGCTGGCCCGGACTCTGGTGTTCATGGCCTGCATTTATATCTGCGCGGCGCTGCTCAGCTACACCTACTCCCGAATCATGGTCCGTGTCTCCCAGAAGGCCACCCACGCCATCCGCCGGGACCTGTTCGCCAAAATGCAGAATCTGCCGCTAAGCTACTTTGACACCCACACCCACGGCGAGCTGATGAGCCGTTACACCAACGATATCGACACCCTCACCGAGATTCTGCAAAACGGCATGATCTCCCTGGTCTCCGGGGTGCTGACCTTTGTGGGCGTGGTGGCCATGATGCTGTATCTCAGCCCGATCCTCTTCCTGGTGACGGTGTTCTCCCTGGGGTTGATGCTGGTGGTCATCATGACCGTTGGCAAGCGCTCCCGCCGGTACTTCATGGCCCAGCAAAAGGATCTGGGCGAGGTCAACGGCTATATCGAGGAGATGATCGAGGGTCAGAAGGTCATCAAGGTCTTCAACCACGAGACCAAGTCCAGGGCGGGATTCCAGGAGCGCAACGCGCGCTACCGCCGCAGCGCCACCAACGCCCAATCCTTTGCCGGGGCCATGATGCCCGCCATGGGCAACATCAGCCACATCAACTACGCCCTGACCTGCTGCGTGGGCGCGCTGCTGTCTATTGCCTTCGGCCTGGACCTGGGATCCCTGGTGGTCTACCTCCAGTACACCCGTCAGGTGAGCCAGCCCATCAGCCAGGTGAGCCAGCAGGTGAACAACATCCTGGCGGCCATCGCCGGCGCGGAGCGGGTGTTCGAGGTGATGGAGACCCCTCCGGAGGTGGACGAAGGCGGGACCACCCTGGTCCATGTCACCCGCGCCGCCGGCGGTTCCCTGACGGAGTCGGCGGGCCGCAGCGACGGCTGGGCCTGGAAGAAGCCGGACGGGGAGCTGGTACCCCTCAGGGGCGACGTGCGGTTTCAGGACGTGGTGTTCCGCTACGTGCCGGAGAAGACCATCCTCCACGGCATTTCCCTCTACGCCAAGCCGGGGCAGAAGATCGCCTTCGTGGGCTCCACCGGCGCGGGGAAGACCACCATTACCAACCTCATCAACCGGTTTTACGAGATCGAAAGCGGCCTTATCACCTACGATGGCATCGACGTCAGGGACATCCGGAAGGAGAGCCTGCGCCGCTCTCTGGGCATCGTCCTTCAGGATACCCACCTCTTCACCGGCACCATCGCCGACAACATCCGCTACGGCAAGCTGGACGCCACCGACGAGGAGGTCCGGGCCGCCGCGCGACTTGCCAACGCGGACACCTTTATCAGCCACCTGCCTGACGGTTATGACACCTGGATCACCGGCGACGGCGGCAGTCTCAGCCAGGGAGAGCGGCAGCTGCTGGCCATCGCACGGGCCGCAGTGGCGGACCCGCCGGTGCTGATTCTGGACGAGGCCACCAGCTCCATCGATACCCGGACGGAGCGGCTCATTGAGAAGGGTATGGACAGCCTGATGGCGGACCGGACTGTGTTTGTCATCGCCCACCGCCTGTCCACTGTCCGCAATTCCAGGGCCATCATGGTCCTGGAGCAGGGGGAGATCATCGAACGGGGCGATCACGACGATCTCATCGCCCAGGGCGGAAAGTATTACCAGCTGTATACCGGTCAGGCGGAATTGAGCTGAGCAGTTTTTGGGGATGTGGGATATGCAACAGACAAAACCGGCTGAAATTGGATATACTAAGGGTACAACCTGTCAAAGGAGGAATCATACCATGAAATATGTCTGCGACGTTTGCGGCTACGAGTACGACGAGGCCTTGGGCGATCCCGATCACGGCATCGCTCCCGGCACCAAGTGGGAGGACCTGCCCGAGGATTTCGAGTGCCCCCTGTGCGGCGTGGGTAAGGATCAGTTCTCCGCTGCCTGAGTCTCGCGCAAAAATGAGAGAGCCCGGCCTCGGCCGGGCTCTCTTTTTTACGCGGTATGTTACTCCTGCATTTTTCCCTTCATGGAGTCGCCGGGGCCGTTGATCCCGACGGCCTCTCCGACCGCCTGCACCACGGACAGATGGGTGTCGTCAAATAGGTGCATGTAGATGCGGGTGGTGGTGCTGGTGGTGCTGTGCCCCAGGGCGCGGCTGATGCCGAAGAGAGGGACGTTCTGGCTGTTGGCGATGCTGGCGAAGCTGTGACGCAGCCCGTGGAGGGTCACGTAGGGCAGCTCCGTCTTGCTCAGGACCCGCTGGAGGCGGTTGCTCAGGTAGTCCGCCTGATAGGGGCGGCCGCCGTTGTGGCAGATGACATAGCCGCCGTCCTCGTACTCATCGCCCAGGCGTTCCACCTCCTCCAGCCGCTGCCTCCACAGCCGTTCCATCAGCTCCTCGATATCCGCCAGCCCCGCGTAGCCCAGACGGCGGATGGAGGAGCGGTTCTTGGTGGACTTGTTCACCGGCCGGCCATTCACCGTGGTGCGTGCCTCGGCGATGGTGATGACCTTCTGCTCCAGGTCTACGTGGTTCCACTTCAGGCCGCAGATCTCGGACCGGCGCAGCCCCAGGTAGCCTGCCAATTTTACTACCGGCTCCATGGAGGTCCCGGCCAGTATCTCAAACAGCTTCGCCATGGTTTCCGAGTCGTAGAAGTGGTGGGTGGGGTCGCTGGCGGAGGGCAGAATAACGTGTTCCGAGACGTTGCGCAGGATCAGCTCCTGCTTTCTGGCGTGTTCCAGGGCATTGTGCAGGACCATGTAGTGCTTGCGCACGGTGTTGGTACACAGGCCCTTGGCCTGCATCCGGTTGAGGTACTGCTGGACCTGGGCGGCGGTCAGCTTGTTCAGGTGGATGGTCCCCAGTCCCGGCGAGAGGTGATTGCGGATAATCATGTGGTAGCCGTGGACCGTACTGGCGGAGCGGCTGGGCTTGATGATCTGCTCCAGCCAGTAGGTCAGCCATTGGCCTACTGTCAGCTTCTCCAGATCCTCCCCCCGGCTGAGCAGGTCCATCCCGCCCCGGCGGTCCAGTGCCTGAATGGCCAGCTCCAGCGTGGGATAGCACTGGACGGTCCGCCGGGACGGCTCACCCGGCGCTGGGCTGTGGCGGATGGTCACGTAATAGCTGCGGCGCTGGGTGTCGTAGGCGATGTTGGGCAAAATGGTCTTTCTGGACATGGAAGATACCTCCTCTTTTTACTCGACAAAATTGGAAAATTTTGCCGGAATAAAAATACGATAAATCTCCCATAAATCATCTGTCAAGGCAGAACCGAACAGCCGCGCAGGCAGCTTCCCCCCAGGGAAACAGGCCCGCGCGGCTGATTTTCAACATAAAATGCCCTTCTCAGCGCAGCAAAATCCGCGCTTCCCCGGAGCTGTCACAGACTTCCCCAATCCGCCGGGCGCTGGGGACACAGGCCGCCAAAGCCGCCAGCAGCTCCTCCCCGCAGGCGGGATCCGCCGCAATCAGCAGGCCGCCGGCAGTCTGCGGATCAAAGAGAATATCCTGTACGTGCAGGGGGACGCTTCCCGGGTCCACAGAGGGTCCCGCAAAACTCCGGTTGCGGTACATGCCCTCCGGCAGAACGCCCATCCGCGCCATCTCCGCCGCCCCGGCCAGCACGTCCACCTCCGATGTGTGGACCGCCGCCCGTACGCCGCTGCCCTGGACCATCTCCAGCAGATGCCCCATCAGGGAGAAGCCGGTAACATCGGTGCAGGCATGGACCGGGAACTGCACCATCACATCCCGGGCGGCCTTGTTCAGCGTGGTCATCTGCCGGTAGACAGGCTCCATCTCCTCCAGGGTGAGCAGCCCTCCCTTATAGGCGGTGGTGAGAATGCCCACCCCCAGGGGCTTGGTCAGCAGCAGCACATCGCCGGGCCGCGCGCCGCTGTTGGTCAGAATCCTGTCCGGGTGGACGAAGCCGGTGACGGCCAGACCGTACTTGGGCTCCTCGTCAAAAATGCTGTGGCCGCCGGTAATCAGACACCCCGCCTCGTAGACCTTGTCATAGCCGCCCCGCAGCATCTGATGGACCGCCTCCCGGGGCATCTTCTCCGGCACGCACATAAGATTCAGGGCCAGCTTTGGCTCTCCGCCCATGGCGTAGACGTCGCTGAGGGCGTTGGCGGCGGCGATCTGCCCGAACAGGTAGGGGTCGTCGGCAATGGGCGGGAAGAAATCCACCGTCTGCACCAGGGCCAGCTCGCCGGAGACTTTGTAGACCGAGGCGTCGTCGCTCTTATCAAACCCCACCAGCAAATTGGGGTCCTCGTGAACCCGTATTCCGTCCAGAAGCTGCGCCAGCACCCCGGCCCCTACCTTTGCGCCGCATCCGGCGCAGCGGGCCAGCTTGGTGAGCTTGACTGCGTTTTCCATCAGAGCGCCCTCCTTTTACCGCTGAAATGCAGGATTGCCTCCAGCACGCCGCCGCCTACCGCCAGCGCCTTGTCCGAGGCGCAGCGGCAATGGGCTTCCTCGCACCGGGGGTCCACGTCGCCGCTTTTCATGCCCTTTGTCACCGGGACCCCATCGGCCAGAAGTCCCCGGAGGGTGCCGCCGATGGTGCAGACCATGGGCTTTCCGGCCACATAGCCCGCCACATCCCCCGCCTCCACACGGTCGCCGATCCGCTTCGCGCCCGCAAACGCACCGTCCGCCGGAGCGCGGAGGACCCGCTCACCGGCGTAGCCGCCGATCAGGCCGGGGATGTTCGTGTTGGGCAGAGGGGAGCCCTCGTAGATCACCCGGCCCAGGTAGTGTCCCCGCATGGTCTCCACTGCCGCGTGGCAGTCCACTCCGGCAGTAAAGCCGGGGCCCGCGGCCACAACGATGGGGGCCATGTCCATGGAGGTGCCCAGGTTCCGCTTGGCAAGGATGGCGTCCACCACCGCGTCCGGACGCAAACCGGGGATACAGGCCCCCTCAGGGTCCACCAGCACCGGGATAATCCCCGCTGCCAGCAGCGCCGGGACCTCCTCCGGAACGGCCCGGCGGGCAGTGACGCCCTCCACCATCATCTCCTCCAGACGCACCGCCTCGGAGAAGCATACCGTGCGGCGGATGGACGTAGGTACAGCGGTCTCGCAGATGACCACATCCATGCCGCTGCGGTACAGCCGCAGGGCAACCCCGGTTGCCAGGTCTCCGCCGCCGCGTATTACGATAAGCATTCCCAACTGCCTCCCTTCAAAGCTCCCGCGAAGACAGGGCGGTCCAGCAGCGCCGCCAGACGCCGGGCCTCCGCCATTTCTTCCGGCGTCTCCGCCTGATTAATAAAAATCAGATCCCCGAAGCCCTCTGCCGTCAGCGCTGCCGCCAGATGCTCCGCCGTCACCGGCGCCTCCGGGGCCGCGCCGGTCAGCTGACAAAAGCGCTCCCAGCGGTGGACCGCCTCCTGAACAGGACGGCCAAATCCGGAGGCTCCCGCCAGGACCACCGTCAGCCCCGCCTCCTCCGGGATCACCGGCTCGTGGGGCAGGTGGGCCTTTACCGGCAATCCCCGGGAGCCGTCGGCCTCCACCAGGACATAGTCCGCCAGTGAGGCCAGTTCTCCGATGGACTGTTCCGGAGAGGCCAGCTTGCCCCCTGCCGCAGGACGGCCCGCGCAGATACAGCGGGCACGTTCCAGCGCTTCCCGGTCCACGCGCTCCAGCACCGGCAGATGGTCCGGCGGCAGGATGTGGGTGGTAGTGGTGCAGATCACCGTCCGTTGCGCCGCCAGCTCCCTGGCGAGAGTGTACATCATGGTTGTCTTTCCGCCGCCGCCGGCCAGCGCCGTCACGCCGGGCCGGATGCCCAGCAGCTCCCGCAGCTCCACTCCGTCACCTCCTGCGTTATTCTTTTGTGAGTATAGCATACGGAGGCAGCTTTGTCCAGCGCGGCTGCGCGGCGCGTCCTGAAAAGGCAGCATAGTGGTTGCCGTATGGCAAATTTTGTGGTAAAATGTGGAAAATGCTAGAATGGAGGTCTCAGCATGGCAAAGGAGATTTCCCCAAAAAGGATGCGGGAACAGCGTTTCCTCGATCATATTTATGAAAACTATCAGGCCGGGCAGCGGTACTGCTTTGTACTTGGAGCCGGAGCGTCGAAGACATCCAAGATTCGGACAGGCGAAGAGCTTATGCATGAGTGGCGGAAGTATCTGCTGGAAAAGGGCGCCGATTATATCGCGGACTGTGCGCAGGAGCTTGAGCTGGAACCCGAAGAATATGAGCCCATTTTCAGTGAAGACCATGTTTTGAAAAACGACGACTATTTTACCCTTTTTGACCTCCGCTTCGCAGGAAAGGCAAGCGCGGCATATGCGTATCTGGAAAAGGAAATGGAGGGAAAATATCCAAGCTACGGGTATTATCCGCTGGCTATGCTTCTCTCCAATACGGAAAACCGGCTGGTCATCACAACAAATTTTGACTCCCTGATTGAGGATGCCCTGTATACCTATACCTTCCGGCATCCTCTTGTTGTTGGGCATGAGAGCATGGCCTCCTATATCGCCAATGATACCCGGCACCCTGTGATTGCGAAAATACACCGTGACCTCCTGTTCAGCCCCCTGAACAGAAAGGCGGATATGGCGAAACTGAAAGCCGAGTGGCAGGAGCCGCTGCATGACGCTTTGACCAAATATATTCCCATTGTGATAGGCTATGCTGGCGGTGACCAGACGTTTATGTCACTGCTGGCCGAAAGCAAATTGAAAGGGCTCTACTGGTGCCATCTGGGAGAACCGTCGGAAGAGATAAAGCGGATCGTCAAAAAGCAGAACGGATATCTTGTAAAGATCCTTGGTTTTGACGAGATTATGTTCCAGCTGGAACAGCAGTTCTTTCAGGAGACCCGGCCCGGTGATCCCTGCGAATATATACTGAGCCAGGCTGAGAAACGGTGTGAGCTTTTTAAGAAAAGTGTTCGGGATATCCAAAATAAATATGACCTGCAGAAAGATGCTTCCACCCCCCAGCCGTACTCTGGAGAAACGCGCTGCGATGCGCTCAAATTCGCCGGACAATTTGACGAATATGTCAGCCGGTCGGCCAATGGGGCTGCGATGGAGGATACAAATGAAAAGAAACTGGAACTCAAAGCACTGCTTGCGTTGGTTAATGGGAATTATGAAAATGCTGTCGAATTCTACGAAAAAGCCATCACCCAATCACCGGATAATGCAGAATATTATAGCAAGAAAAGTCTTGCTCTATACAGGCTAAACCGGTATGAGGAGTCCCTGAAGGACGATACACAGGCAATCAAGTTGGATTCCTCTAATCCCAGGTATTATAATAGCCGCGGTGTTACGCTGCACGAAATGGGGCGGTATGAGGAAGCGCTTGAGGATAAAACCGAGGCAATCAAGTTGGATTCCTCTAATCCCAGGTATTATAATAGCCGCGGTGTTACGCTGCACGAAATGGGGCGCTATGAGGAAGCACTTCAGGATGTAAACACGGCTATTGAATTAGCCCCTTTGGATGCTCAATACTATGACAGCCGTGGTGCTACATTGCACAAAATGGGATGCTATGAAGAAGCGCTTCAGGACGAAACCAGGGCTATTGAACTGGACCCTGCAAATCCCCAATATTACACCAGACGCGCCAAGACCTTACGCGCTATGTTCCGCATTGAAGAGGCGGAGAAGGACGAGGCAAAAGCAGAAGAGCTTGCAAGGCAATAATTTCTCTGGCAATGGCACTTTCCGTACCATTGCCAGTTTTTGTACATTCCGCCGTTGCACAGCAGCATACAACTTTCCGCCCGTTACACACCAGTGTGTAACGGTTTTTTTGCCGGACAATCAAAACGAAAAGGAGAATGCTGTATGAATTATACAGAAAAGTATCATCTGCCCCAGTGGGAGGAGACGGACCGGATCATGCGCACCGATTTCAATCAGATGTGCGCGGACATGGAGGCGGGACTGACTGCCAACGCCGAAGCTGCCGGCGGGCTGGCAGTCCGGATCGATCAGGTGGAGCAGGAGACCAAAGACCTGGTGGAGACCGGCGGTTCTAACGCAAAAGCGTCTCTGCTTCAGGGACTGTTCCGCGTGGCATGGAACCACTACTTCCACTTGCTTGACGCGGAGAAAGACCTGTGGCAGAGTGGAGTATTTACCCAGAGTTTTGCCAGAGGCGCGGGAGGGAAGGCTGCCGGGATGCTCCAGCAGGAGAATATGGTCTGGACCGGGCAGTATCAGGACGAACCTGGAGCGGATGCAGTCAGTTCCGCATGGAAAGTGCAGGCAATGGCGGACACTGGAAATACCTATTCCTTCTCATTCAACGCACAGCGGGGGATGCGTGCGACGGGAATCAAGCTGACCGGAGATGTAAACTGGCCCTCCGGTACCGCAAATAAGTATACAGTCCGGCTGGTCAACAAAGGGAAAAATACCGTGGACGCGGAAATCCATGCCACACTCAATCTGATTTCTTCTGCCCGCTATGTGATACCGGTGGACTTCGTACTCCACGCCAATCAAGCCTATCAAATCGACATTACCAGAGAGGAACAGGAGTTCCCGCAGGTCTGGCTGACCTCGTTTTCGGACTATCTGGAAATGGGAAATACGCCCAATACGACAGGTGTGGCGTCGCTTACCACCAAAGACAATGAGCCGAATATGGGCGGACTGCTGATTGCTCATTACACCAGCTGGGGAGCGGGAGGGACGCTCTCCATGGACTGGGACGGGGAAGTGCTTGCACCTGCCGCAGTGCGGACGATTACAGGCAAAGACGGCAGGATCATGCAGGCCGCCGAGTTCCGCAGGACCAGCGAGGTTCCGGCCAGCAGCACGATGAAGCTCACGCTGGCTTGTGAAGAAGGCGGGGAAATGGAGCTGTTCCGCATAGGTGGGATATTGGTATAAACCAGCAAGACCCCCCAAGGGCAAAGCCCTTGGGGGGTCTCTTGGTGCATACAGCTAAGCGCGAAAATCAGGCTTAAGCTGTCTTAGTAGAAATTGTCCAGGTTGCGGAGCCATCTGCGGTAATCTTAATGCTGAAAGTTCCGCCTGTGCAGCTCCCCTGGGTACCGGTGCCGGCATCGCCATCGCTGGCTTCAACCGTATCATGGACTGCATCACAGGTGCCCTCAACGGTCAGTTCTGTGCCATTGGCAACCAGGAAGGTGGCATCTGTCCCGCTAAGCCCGTTATCCGTAACGGTTGCTCCGGCGAGGGTGATCTCCACCAGCTCCTTGATGTTGACGACCACGTTGGACGCACCAGCGGCAATCTCAACGGTGAAGGTCTTTCCATCAACGCCAGCCACAGGACTCATGTCAGCACTCGTACCATCCAGAACCTCAATGCCGTTGGCAAGGGCCTCAGCGGATTTCGCCGTAATGGTGAGGACTACATCATCCGTCTGGCTCACAGTGTAGACGTTACCCTCCTTCTCAGCGTTGACATCAATAGCAACGCCGGCAACAGCGGCGCCATCCTTATCGTTCTGAATGTTGAGGGTAATGGTGCGAACAGGATCAGTGGCAGTGGCGGTAACAACGATATCGTCAGTCACCAGAATCTGGCTGGCATCATAGGTGCCAGTTGTATTCCAAGTGATTGCGCCGGTATCCTCATTCACACTATAGAAGCTCTTGCCGATCGTCTGGTCACCCATCTTGATGGTAACGTTCTCCGCAAGAACCTTCTTGCCAGCCTCGGGGGTCAGGGTGATGGAGACAGCATCCAGGCTATCGCCAGCATCCACATCGACGTCATCAAAGGTTACACCAGAGGAGCTGGGATCCAGAGTGGCCTTGAAGCCAGCTTTGGTGTTCACCAGAATCTGAATGTTCTGAGCGGGCATCTGGAAGCTCACTTCGTATTCATCCGCATTTCCAGTTGCAGCGAAGGTCAGATTATCCAGACCTGTGACAGCCACGCCGTCCTCATCCAGAACCGCAACCTTAACGGGAACGGCACCGGCAACGGTGAACGCTACCTTGACAGTAGTCCCGGCATCAACGGAGGGACCATCAGCTGTCCAAGCGGCACCATCGAGCTTGAGATTACCGTCAGCAATCACAACCGCGTCAGCATCACCCAGCTTGCTGCTTACAGGATGGATCTTGTAGGAAGCGGCAGCGAGGTTGATGGTCATCTCAAGGGCCTCTCCATCCTTATCCAAGCCGGTCAGAAGCTTCCGCACGTTGCCATCATCATCGGGAGCCATAGCATTCAAGGTGCCGTTGCCAGTAAGTGTCACACTGGACACTGTGTACTGAGAAGCAACCTTAAAGGTCAGGGCAGTTTCTTTCGCATCGTTGGCAATGTAGAACTTGCCATCAATCTTGGTCAGGCCAGTGATATCGGGCTCAGCATCGGTGATGATCTCCTCGCCCTTCTTGACAGTAACCTTGACTTCCAGCTTACCGGCAGTCTCGTCCGCCCACTCGCCGTTGATGCTGTTGTACAGAGTGACCAGCTTGTTGATGGGCACGCCGTCATTGCGGAGGTTCTTGCCGTCCACGCCGCTGGCGGAGACGTTGACAACCATCTTGACATCATCGCCAGCCAGGACAACGATCAGCCGATCGCCCAGGCGGATGTTGTTGTTGGTCTCAACTTCCAGGTTGTGAGCGGCCTCGTCGCCGAGCTTGCTGATGCGGTTGATCTCATAGGCGGCGACATCGTCAGTGTAGAAGCTGATACGGTCGCCATTGAGATCACGGGCGCCGATCTCAATGTAGTCGTTGTGCTTGGTCTCATCGGCTACGATGACCTGACCGGCATAGATGCCGTACTTGGCAAAGTTCTCAGTAATGGGAGCCTCGCCCTTGTTGACATTGGAAGCGTAGAAGTTCAGCTGGGGAGTCCACAGGCCCTCACGGTCCACAGCGTTCTCGGCACGAGCCAGCAGCTCGTCTCTGTCAAAGAGGCCGAAAGCAACGCCATGCTCGGTGTACTCGCCGTCGGAATCCTTACCCAGAGCGTTCTCGCGCTTGGTGTTGATGCCGGTGGTAATCAGCTGAGGATCGTAGACATCAGCGCTGTAGTTATTCTCGAAGACCACGACGTCAGCGATCTCGTAATCCAGAGTGTCATCCGTGTCTCTGTCAGCCCATACTTTATGGGTCACAGCGTAGGCACGGGCGGGAGCAAAGTTCTCCAGTCCCTCGGGCAGGTTGCGGTAACCGACCCAGGAAGTGACCTTGCCGTCGCCATCCACGTAGTAGTACAGGGTGCTGCCGTTGGTCTGGATGGCCTGGAGGTTGTCAATAGCGTTGTTGTCCCAGCCGGTGTCACGTGTGGCACGATCCACGTTGTTGCCTTCAATGCCCCACAGGTCGGTACTCTTGGCTTTCAGGCTGCGCTGCTTGATGCGGCTGTCGCCATCGTCATAGGCCTTGTCAGTACCGGCCAGCTCGTAGACCCTGTAGTCACGGTAGAGGCTGTTGAACTCGCTGTCGATGTCGGTGACATCCTGGAGAGTCCACACGCCGTCCGTCTCGCTGGCCAGGGCGATGTTGGTCGTGAAGGGATCCTGATAATAAGTCGTGCGGCCCACGGTGAGGGAACCGTCTGTGTAGGTATTGCCGGCGGCATCCTTGTAGTTCTTATCCTTGTAGTGGACAGTATTATTCGTCGTATCCAGCTGCTGATAGAACTCACCGAAGGTATTCAGACGCTTCCAGGTGCCGCGGTTGCCCTGGTGATCGTCCTCGAAGGTGTCGATGAAGCCGTCGATCTTACCATCGTAGCCATCGTCGCGGCGGTTGTCCCAATCGCTGTCATTGCGGGCGCCGTCCACCACGTCGGCGGTCTCGACCTTCTCGCTGCCGTTGTACAGCTCGACCTTCCACTCGTGGTTGCGCAGGTCGGTCTTGAAGTAACCGTCGGTCAGCAGGACGAAGTTACGGCGGGCTTCGGTGGCCAGACGGACAAAGCCGAAATGGTCGAAGTACATGTCGTAATTCACGTCATAGCTGATCTCGCTGATATCAGTGTAGTACAGCTCGGCCTCCTTGTCGATGCCGGACCAGGTGTACTCCACGTCATCGGACTTGAAGATGTTCTTCTTCTGCTCGATGCTCTTGGTGTCGACCTTGAGGGTCTTCATCTCGGGGTTGGAGATGTAGTAGTAGCCATCAATGTAGGTGTACAGGATCACAGCGCCGACAGACATGTCAACATCGTCATCCTTGCGGATCTCATCGGCGGGAATCTTGCTGATGACTCTGTGATTCTCGTCAACGTCATACTCCACATTGTACAGGTCGGTGCGCTTCTCATAGTCCACAACGGTGGTCATGATGAAGTCGGTGCGCAGGACGTACTCGGCAACGCCGTCGCCGTTGTTGTCGATCACGCGCAGCCACTCGCCGTTGTCGCTGGCCGTGACTTCGGTCTTGCTGCCCAGGATGTACTCATCATAGAAATCATCCCAGGTCATAACAGCAGCCAGGTCCTTGTTGCGGTTGACGTTGGCATCAGAGCTGTTATTGGTTCCGGCATAGACGGAGCCCTTCACATCAAAGTCGGTAGCATCCGTATCGCCGCTGGCGTAGGTGAAGATACCCTCCATAATGGTGATATCCTGGGGAGTGATCGTCCGGTTGCGGGGGATAGCACGGGTGTACTTTGCACCATCAACGCCCTGGTTAACAACCTTATCCAGACCGTCATGTGCGCCATCTACGATCACATCGTCAAGATCCAGGCCGATTCTGGCCTCAAATTTGGCCTGATCGTTGATGTCATCGAACTGAACACTGTACTCAAGACGCCACTTGGAGTAGCCGTTGATATACTGGTCGAAGTTGACATAATGCTCAGTCTCTTTGGTGAGCTTGATGCCAGCGCCCTTGGCCAGGTCGGCGACCTTGGCAGCCTCGCCATGCTCGGGCTCGCCGA
>ERZ779631.206-NODE-206-length-22789-cov-8.118105_pt1 | contig 22789 bp, 22 predicted proteins | sample MGYA00514193_ERZ779631 | MGnify/ENA primary metagenome ERZ779631 (study PRJEB29562, sample SAMEA4376710) | mouse gut metagenome | isolation source: Cecum | study: EMG produced TPA metagenomics assembly of the A DSS colitis mouse model was used to assess the...
TCAGAATGAAAAGTTATCTGGACAGCTTTGGCCTGCTGCTCCTTTTTATATTTAAGAGTTTCTATCCGGGCTTCCTCTTTAGCCCATTCCATGACATCATCACGAGTGGGGCCATGTTCAGCCAGAAGCTCCTTAAGTGTTCCGAGCTTACGTACATTGACGGACGTACTTTTTCCTTTATTGTCAATAAAACTTTTTGCGATATAAAAAGATTCAGAATTTTTTGACTTAGATGTAGTAACTTTCATAGTGAAAACCTCCTGAATATAATATACCACATTTATAAAAATAATGCTATATAATACTATGAAATAAAACAAAAAATTTGACATAAAAAAAGCAGGTTTTATAAGGCCTGCAAGATTTTTTTGAAATATGAAACTGTCAAACTCCCGTATTACTCAAAGCTTCTTTGTCATTCATTTATGTTCCTCGCTCTTTGCTCAAAGCACAAATCAATCTGCCTATACGTCTATAGGTTGCGAGAGTGCTCTTTGCACTATATAATAAGCAATTAAGACAACGCGATAAATAATAAATACTCACACCGGAGGAACCATGAGCAAAGTAATCTTCTTAGATATTGACGGCGTATTAAACTCCAATTTCTGGAATCATACCCACCAGTTTGAAATCAGTGACGGCACCTTGATTGACCGCGATAAAATAAAAATGTTAGCCGAACTGGTCCGTCGTACCGGCGCCGAAATTGTACTGCATTCCGGCTGGAAATACTGGTTTGATGACTGGTTAAACCCACTTCGTTCAGAATCCGAAAAGTTGCAAACTCTACTATTAGAGGAGGGTTTGCGAATCTCTTCCGTCACCCCGGACCACGCCACGGAAGAGATAAAAAGAGCCAAAAAATTCAGTCTGGTTAAGGCAGATGAAATCCTTGCTTATGTTAAGGCTCATCAGGATGTGGAAGAATGGGTTGTCATTGACGACCTCGACTTGCACAATGCTGAAGTGGAACGACATCAGTTACGGACGGATGCGCAGGTCGGTCTGACTGCGGAAGATATAACGGTAATTGAGAAACTGTTAAGTCATATATCGGATGAATCCAAATGAGTATTATAGAAATTGACACCGACAGACAAACAAAAAATATGAATATGTTAGCAAGGATATTGATACATACATTATTAGTGGCGATGATATAGATTTGTCTCACGAAGGCTTTATCGTGAAACAGAAAAATTATCATGACGGCATTATTTAAGAAAAGATGTAAGTTCATCAAAAAAGAGGATGCTATGCGGCATTATCATGATTGGAATGAAACACACACGAAATAAATGAACGAACAAGAAAGAAAACCATTAATCATCAAATATCTTATTAACAAATTTGGTAACGGTTGTTTTACAATTGATGATTTCGGAGAGTTCAGCGCTTTGCTCTTCGGAAGTTACGAGTATAGGTTTGAGGATAGGTCACAGCGTTATTACAGTTCAGTCTGTAATTAGCATTAAAATTTTGAAAGCATCAACAGTTGCAAAAAGTTATTGACACTAAGAGTACAATCTGTTATCTTCTTATTAAGATTACAGACTGTACTCTTTATTTTAAATACTAAGGCAGGACAAAACTAACACAGAAAAGGAGTAAATTATGCAGCAAATATCAGACTATGAATTGGAACTTATGAAGGTCATCTGGGCTAATGGCGATACGGCACTCTACGCAGAGATTGTCGCAGCGCTGTCCGAAAAGGGAATGGACTGGACAAAGAACACTATCATCACCCTGCTCTCCCGTTTGATTGATAAGGGGCTTCTCAAGACAAATAAGATCGGTCATCGTAACAAGTATACGGCAATCGTATCCGAAGACGAATACCAGTCATCGCAGACCGAAACTTTTCTCCACAAAGTCTACGAAGGTAATGCCAAAGGTCTCGTCTCCGCATTGATTCAGAAGGATTTACTATCCGCCGCAGACTATGAAGATTTGAAGAAATATTGGGAAGATGTTAAGGAAGGAGTGAGCACACAGTGAACGAATTATTTAAAATAATTTTATCTCTGTCGCTATCAGGAACCATACTGATTTTTCTTCTGCTGCTTCTTCGTCCGTTATACAAAGAACGGCTGAGTAAGCGCTGGCAATACTATATCTGGCTTTTGGTCATTGTACGTTTTCTTTTGCCTTTAACGCCGGAGACAAGCGTTGTCGGAAACCTTTTCCGACAGACGGAGCAACGTATCGAGCAAAATACAATGAATAGCACTCGCCTGCCTTCCGCCGACTCACCCGGCTCGCTTCGAACTGAACGTGCGCCTTCAACCGAGCTTGTCGATATCGGCTCACCCAGCTCTGCCGCCATAGAAGCAGGCGGCGACAGTTATACTCCGCCCGTCGCAAATACGGCAAATAACAAATTACGCATCGTCATATCAGAAAACATACTGTTTTCGCTTGGCGCACTCTGGTTGGTCGTTGCTCTGCTTTTGTTCGTCCGCAAGATTACCATCTACCAGAGCTTTGTAAAATATGTTAACGCCGGAAGCGTACCCGTCGAAGATATGAACTTATTGGAACGTTTCGGACGAATACTGGCTGATAATCATGTGCATGGTACAATTGACCTTCGTGCCAACAGCCTTGTGGCATCGCCGCTTTTAATCGGATTTATGCATGCCCGTATTATTCTTCCGACAACAGATTTATCGGAAGAGGATTTCTATTACACGATACTACATGAGCTGACTCATTACAAGCGAAAGGATATGTTCTACAAATGGCTGGTACAGCTCACAATCTGCCTGCACTGGTTCAATCCTTTTGTCTATTTAATGGGACGTGAAACAAACCGGCTTTGCGAACTCTCCTGTGATGAGGGAGTCATTGCATCTTTTCCGGAACACTCACGCAAATCATACGGTGACACTCTGTTACACGCCATCAGTACAGGCGGTTCTTACAAAGATGCCATCGCCTCCGTTACCTTAAACGAGAGCAAAGAATTATTGAAAGGAAGGTTAGATGCCATTATGAAATACAAAAAAATCCCTAAAACGATACAAACCGCTGCCATATTTATTACCGGCATATTGATTGGCGGAGCAGTCGTTCTCGGTGCATACGCTGCCCCCAATGCAAAATCATCCTCACAAACCGATGAAATTTCGGAGAGCGGCAAGACAGAGAGCTCTTCTCTTCCGGACTACACGATACAATATGAAGATGGTGTCTATTATATTATGGTTGGCGACGCTACAGAAGACGATAAGCCTATATCAAGCGTTACCAACGGCTATAAAAAGCTCGTTTTGGTCCGCGAAGACTATTATGCCACATTCGGGACTTTTGACGACCACGATATGACCTCGCTTGTCAATTATATAACCGAGCAATGCAATACTAGGCTTGATAACAATGAAATTACACAAGAAAATGCAAATATCGTCATACAGGCTGCCGAGGAGATTCAGCATTCTTACTCCTATCGCGCGTTGGAAGACGACGACGTGATCTTATACAACTATACACAATCGGGGTATTACCAACATCCCTACCTTATCTGGATTGGTTATAATCTGCCCGCTAATGCCCAGAGTAAATACAATGGTACACTGCTTACCTTGTCAGATCAGAGCACGATGCCAGTCTGGTTTAATGAAGAATCCAAGAAGTTCATGTCCGACGAGAACGCCGTTTCGGCTGTGACCACTCTCATCGAGCGCATGAAATCGCAGAAAGCTGATTCCTCCCGTCCAGTTGAGGCACCAATTATTACCAGCATAGAATATGTCGGTGATACGGATATAAATACTTTGGCAGAAAAATATTATACCGAAGATGAGCTGACACATTTCAGCGCTATTTTCCCTGAGCTAGACAGTAGGACACAGCAGGAATATCTTGACCACATGTTTGAAAATGACAGAATCTCATTCTTTTCCTGCTGCATAGGTGAGCTGGAAGATACCAATATTCAAAAAGATGCTGTGGAGCGATATACGCTCAAAGCATACGAAGAGGACAAAATCAACTTTTTCGCCGTTCTATCCGGAATGTTGGATGAATCATCACAGCGCAATTGGCTGGAAAAATGTAAAAAGGATGGCAAAACCAACTTCTCTATCCTGCTTGAAGAAGATGATTATTCCTTTGATGATTTCTTAGACAAGAATTTCCCGGATGCTGACTTATCTGGCAGCGTCTTTACGGATGATGATTTCTTTAATAGTGATTTTACAGACGATGATTTTCCGGACAATGATTTCCTAGACGAATGGAATGATTTTCAAAAGGGATGGGAGGAACATGAGCAGCAACAAAAGGAGATTACTAACCTCATAGAGTTAAACCGCCTTACAAAACAGGAACTATCAACTGAATTACAGACTTTTCTGGATTCCTGTGACGACCGGAAATGGTATCTGATTGACGCCGGCAGCGGTCTACAATATCTCTACTACAACGGACTGCCGCACACCTACGCTTATGAGCCTAATATCATAAAAAACGTCGGTGCGAATGATCGAGTTATAATTGACATTGTTAATTTTGACTTCTTCAACACTCCTCGCGACCGCGTTATTGAGGAAAACTTAGGCAATTATGTATTGCTGGCATTCTCATATACTCCGGATAATCAGGATGCAGGTTACAGTCTCGAAGTCACATATAACGGACTTCCTGTTACTTATGAGATTGTTCAGAGCAGATAGTCAGAACGATAATCTTTTCACCTCTATATTTTCTATGCATAAAATAGAGTAAAACCACATAGGATTATAGGTTACAGATTATGTACTATGCTCTATTTATATTATTACTACTCGTTCTTTTCGGCACAATCTTTTCCTGCGTGCGCAGGAAAAGAATTGTCTGCCGAATCAAATGTATGGACAAATGCCAGAAGTGCTCATTGATGGAAGAACTTGCCGTTCCTTTCGGTTACGACTATCACTGCCGCTGCGGCTTCTTCTCTTCTACGATAGACGCATGGCAGAAGGCGGCCGGCTACACTTGGCTTTATGATTATCTTGCGCCGCGTTTTCAGATGGTGTTCGACGCACTGCCCATTTATTTTGACTATAGGGGAAGAACGTGGCTAATTGAATTATGGAAAGGTCAGTACGGCATCAATACCGGAGCCGAACTCGGCATATACCACGCCGACAAGATTCTATCCGAATCAGAGTATAAGACCGCTCTCTTCACTGCAGCCGATGAGTCCGAAATGCTTCCCTGCACGATACGCCTGTGCAATCACAAGGACCGCAATTGCGACAATATTTCTGAACGCCACTGGTGGCTCACAATCTTCCTGCCCGGCTGTTTCTCCAAGCCCTCCGACCTTTGTCTTGAGGCTTCTATCTGTTTTCCGGATATGCAAATGTGCAATGCATTCTATGAAGCGCTATGCCGGAAAGGATATTCAGCAAAGGATATCTCTGTCCAAGGTCTTTGCATTTCCTTTACTTTCGACGCCCCCTTGAATGAACATTTTGGACTGCTGACACGTTTCCACCGATGTATCTCCCAATTCTCCAACCGCATATTCTGCAAATTGTATGTATGGGTTACGAGACCTTTTGTCTGTACGGAGGATCGTATTCTTTTCCTATACTACTATCTTCCTTCAGCTTTCAGAAAGCTCTTTAGAATGCGCAGGTTCCATCGCCACTGCCACAAGAAACACGGCTGCCGTCCGCCCAAGTACTATCATAAATGCAGACCACACCATGAACGGCATCGCTGACATTATAACACAAGAAAGGAATAACCATGGGCACATCGTACCGTTTAGACCGCGCCTTCTCTCAGGCTCCCGTTCTGCCCTTGTCAACCCGCTCCAAATATCTACTCGTGAGCGATTGTCCCCGGGGAGTAGGAACCTCCTCTGACAATTTCCTCAAAAATCAGCACTTGTACTTCGCCGCCTTGGAATATTATTATCGAAACGGCTTTAGCTACATTGAATTAGGAGACGGGGAAGAATTATGGGAAAACCGAAATCTGCGCAACATCACAGAGATACACAACGACGTTTATGAAATGCTCTCCTGCTTCGATGAACGTGACAGGCTTCACTTAATCTACGGCAACCACGACATGATACAGAAGAAAAACCCTGCCTATCACGAAGCTCTTATTCTGCGTTCAGAATCAGTTCCCGGCATATCATTATATCTGACTCATGGCCATCAGGCGAGTCTGCTCAATTCCACCTTCTGGCGCGTAGCACGCTTTCTTGTCCGCTATTTCTGGAGCCCCTTGGAAAACCTCGGTATCTTAGATCCCACCAGCGCTGCCAAAAACTATGATGTAAAAGAAAAATGTGAAGAAAGCCTGCGCCATTGGGCAGAAGAAAATAAACATATTCTGATTACCGGTCATACACATCGCCCGGTCATGCCTGAAGAGCCGGCTTATTACTATAACACCGGAAGCTGCGTACACCCAAGATGCATTACATGCATTGAAATTGAACGTGGAAAATTGACCTTAGTAAAATGGAGTATGCAGTCAAGAATCGACAGCGTGCTCTATGTAGAGCGTGAAGTGATTGGCGGTCCCGTGGATGTTCTGCGGAATCGCAACGTATAAGCAGACAAAGAGACTGCCGCTTCTACCGGAAATCCGGCATTGGCAGCAGTCTCAATAGCATTGGAGTGTATGCCCTATATTAATTAGCCCTTAACCGCTCCTGCTGTCATACCTTCGATAAAGTATCTCTGGAAGCAGAGGAATACGATAAATACAGGGATAATACCAAACATCGACCCGGCAATCAATACATCGTAGTTATTGCCGTAAGGTGTAAGCAGGGTATTCAGACCAATGGGAAGTGTAAATTTCTCAGCGCTTCTGAACACAAGCATCGGCCACAGCACATTATTCCATGCGCCCATTGCACAGAGGATAGACATCGCTGCAAATGCCGGTTTTGTAATCGGGAGCATAATCTTAAAACAGATACCATACTCCGTCGCGCCGTCGATACGCCCCGCGTCCAGCAGTTCCTTGGGAAGTCCCGTCATATACTGTCTGAAGAAGAATATGGTGGACGCCCCGCATAGTCCCGGCAAGACGACGCCTGCCATCGTATCGATGAGCTTTAAGCTGATCATTTCCTTATATAACGGAAGAATCAGAATTTCAAAAGGAACCATCATTGTTGCGATTACTAAGAAGAACAGGAAATTCTTCAATTTATAGTTGTACATGGTCAAACCATAAGCTACTATGTAACAGATAAACAGTGTACCTACAACAGAAACTGCCGTCAGGATCAAGCTATTTTTATACCACATGAAATATTTCTGACCATCTACATTATTGCCAAACAGATATTTATAGTTGGCTAACGTCATGGAGCTGAAGTCCAAATCCACACTCAATCCTCTACGAATCAATTCCGTACCGGGTCTGAATGATGCAATCAAACCGGCAATCAGAGGAAAAACTATAATAAAAGATAATACTGCAAAAAATGCTGTAGCAATCACCGACAAAACTGTTCTCTTTGTCTTCATGCCCATTGTTTCTTTTTCATTTACAGAGGATGTATTTGCCATATTAATCTTCCTCCTTCTTAAATGTTCCGTTCAATACAAGTTGAACTATATTAATAGCTAATGCAATTACAAGCAGTACAATACCTACCGCGCTGCCGTAGCCTAACTGGTTCTTGGTAATACCACGTTTGTACAAGTAGCCTACAATGGTCAGACCGATATTGTTCGGTGAATCGGGACCTGCCCATAACATATAAGCTTCCATGAACATTGCCAGACCTGCATACACACTGATTGTAAGTACATAGATCGTAGTCGGTTTTAATAAGGGGATGGTGACATATCTAAACTTCTGCCAAGCTGTCGCACCATCAATGTCGGCTGATTCATATAATGCCGTATCAATTGCTTTCAAACCGGAGATAAAGTAAAGCATATTAACGCCGGTCCATCTCCAACATGCAACAATCAAAAGCGCTGCAAGACCGGTTGCTTTCATTTTCAGCCACTTAAAGGTTCCGAGTCCCAATGCTGTCGTAATCACGTTCATCTGACCCGTCTGATACTCGGAAAACATCAATCGGAACAGTGTACCGGAGATAACTACGGAAGTAAGCGCCGGAACATATAAGCACGCTTTCCAGAATCCTTTTGCCTTCACCAGTCTGGAATCCATCAGCACTGCAAAAAGCATCGGGAACGGTATCAACAATACCAATGTCAAAATCATATATTCAAAGCTGTTTAAAATTGCCGTGTGGAAAACGGTGTCCTTTGTCAGCTTGACAAAATTAGCCATTCCAACCCACTCCGTACCGGCGGGCTTGATATCTTGAAAACTCATTGTGATTGTGCTACATAACGGATAAATCCAGAACAATGCAAAACTTAAGATAAACGGAAGAACAAACACATAGGGCGCTGCCTTCTGCGAATAGAAAAATTTCTTAAACTTACTCATACGCACACACTCCTTACCCAATACATTTTGACAAAAAGGGCAGCCCATTTAAAAGCTGCCCTATATTGTTATATATCTCTTGCCTTGAAATTTGCTAATACTACTGTTCGAGGTCTACTACATCCTGAGCTGCCTGTAATGCTTCGGAAACATCTACGCCATTCTCAAGAATGTCATTCAATGTCACGTTACACATCTGCTCGTTGATAGTCGGGCTGATTTTTACAGTGTAAATCGTGCCGATATCATCTTTGATGTCGTAAAGAACATCGTAAGGATAATTTCTGAAGAACTGATTGTACTGGTTATTGTCATCATGTGCAAATGCATCATCATTCCAAAGTACTGTGTTACATACGTCGAATCCAAGGTTATCCCAGATCAACTGCTCACCTTCCTCAGACATCTTAGCCCAGCAAAGGAATTCAGAAGCGAGATCTTTGTCAACAGCCTGCTGTGTTACAACAGTACCTGTACCGCCGATACCTACGGAACATTTCTGACCTGCTTCGAATACAGGACATTTAGCAATGTACCAGTTGCCTTTTTCTTCAGGCATATAGTTTGTGAAACGGCTCATGTACCACATAGCCTTCGGGAAGGATACGATGTTGTGATCCAAGATATTCTGGAAACCAGCCTCTAAGTCAACGTGTCCGTCAGGAGATACCATAGCCAGACCATTGTTTACCCAGTTCTGCTGCATTGTCAGCATCTTATTAACGGAATCAAGCTGTACGTTTGCTGTACCGTCAAATCCACCTGTCCAGTCATCACCGTACTCAGCCATAGCAATCCATAACCAGTCACAGCCTGCCGTGTCAACGGATGTCCAGTATTTGCCTTCCGGATTGCCGATTGCTGCAAGATACTTCTCGCCGAGCGCCTGATAATCATCCCATGTAACTACTGCATCAACATCTTCCTGTGTAATGCCAGCTTCTTCAAGAACAGCCATATTATAGTACATAACAGTTGCACCTACATGATAAGGAATACCATAGTGGTGACCGTCAGAACCTGAATAAACATCCATTCTTGCCTGTACCATTGTATCTAAGTAAGGCGCTGCCGTATCATCCTGAGGAACAAGCCATGTGTCAAGACCCTCGATTACGTTCGGGAACTGACCGATCTCAACGTCACAGATATCAGGTGCGCCTGTGCCTGCCGTCAGGGATGTAAGTAACTTTGTATGCATGTCTGCATAAGGATATGTAGTACAGGTAATCTCGATTGTTCTGTCAGGATTCTGCTCATTCCATTTCTCAACCATGTTACCGTAATGCTGTCCGTGTAATTCTACGAATGTCCACATTTCCATATGTGTACCGTTGGGATCACCAAATGTACTTGTAGGAATCTCTTCCTCTGCTGCTGCCGCGTCATCTGCCGGAGCCTCTTCGCCTGCATCTGCTGCACCGTCGTCAGTCGTTGCTGCGCCATCATCTGCCGCTGCTGCACCGTCGTCAGTCGTTGCTGCGCCGCCATCTGCTGCCGGAGCATCACCGCCGCCGCATCCGGCAAGTACTGAAGCGATCATAGTGACACTTAACAAAGTAGCCAATACTTTCTTTTTCATTTCTTTTCCTCCTTTAATCTAATGAAAAAATAATTTGCGACATTCGACCAGAAATACCAAAATAACAACCCAATAATTAAACTAATTTAGCTTATTATATAAAGTTATTATTTTAACGAATAAAATGTATGCATTTTTACTTTCGCTACCACCCAGCATTTAAGCAACTTGCATATTTTTTTTCGTCTGACCGTTGTCTTATGTTCATATTGTACAATACCCCCCCCCATACGTCAATACCCTTTTTGAAACATTTTATATATTTTTAGACTTTTTTAGATTTATCTAAATAATTTAGGTTGTCATAAAATATTTACGCTCTTCCATTTGTCATACGGACATCCGTTTTTGCGTATAGCGGCACGCAGCTCTACATAGCATCCGCATGCCCTGCACATACCATCTGCCAGAAGATCACATTCTTTGCACAGAGAAAGCCGCTCTTCGTAAAGCGGCTTCTCAACTTTGATCTCGTCATCTATATTGGCTATATAGGTATGCAGATTCTCGAAGTACGCATCTTTGTCCATGTCCCTTGTCAAACATTTACGGCAAATACGCTTTGTCTCTATCTCCATATCTTTCATACATGCCTTCCTTTATCTCAAACAGATCTGTCTCCTTTTACTTATTTTGTCTTGATGCGCAGACTGATCACGCTGCACGCCGGTGCTGTCAGACAGATTTTACCATCCTTAAATTCATAGGAAACGTATGCCTTTTCTTTCACATTCTCCGGCTCATCAAAGGTATTGTGCGCATGCATCTCCTGCTGCAAAATGGATGCATCGAGGTGCATGGGAATACTTTCCGCCAAAGCAATTTCCACCGGAACATCCTCTGTCACCGACAGATTGTTAAGCGTCACATTAATGTATCCTTTTTCATCCACCGATACTGATTCACTAAGGAGCGGCACCTGATACTCCTCTTCTTCGCCAATCATTTTATTTCCTTCAATGTAACTGTCCACTAACTCTGCATCCTGATGATTCTTGTACATACGGAACACATAGTAAGTCGGTGTGAGAATCATCTTGGGACCTTCGGTCAGAATCACTGACTGCAATACATTGACCATCTGCGCAATACATGCCATCTTCACGCGGTCACAGTGTTTATTAAAGATATTCAATGTCAGTCCAGCGACAAGCGCGTCACGCATCGTATTCTGCTGGTATAAGAATCCCGGGTTCGTTCCCGGCTCTACCGTGAACCAGCATCCCCACTCATCGACCACCAGACCGATCTTCTTATCCGGGTCATACTGATCCATAATCGCACCGTGGCGCTCAATCAGCTCTTCCATGTAAGCCGCCTTCGCCATCGTCTTATACCATACTTTATCATCAAATTCGGTTGCGCTTCCCTTTATCTGCCATCCTTCAGGATGAACATAATAGTGCAGTGACAACCCGTCCATAAATCCTCTCGGCCCAAATTCCTCATTCGGCTGCGGCGGTGCGAAACATGTCTTCAGTACGCCCTCTGTCCAGAAGTAATCCGCCACATTCGGTCCGCCGCATACCTTGCGGATAGGCGCCGTATGATCGTAATTTCTTACATAAGTCTGGTATCTTCTATATAAGTTGGCATAATATTCCGGCGTCATATTGCCGCCGCATCCCCAGTTTTCATTGCCGACACCGAAATAATCAATCTTCCACGGTTTTTCATGTCCGTTCTTCTTTCTAAGATCTGCCATCGGCGAGACGCCGTTAAAAGTAATGTACTCTACCCACTCGCTCATCTCCTGCACGGTGCCGCTGCCGACATTACCGTTCACATAGGTCTTACACCCTAACTGTTCACACAGTTCAAAGAACTCGTGCGTACCGAAGCTGTTATCTTCCACCACACCGCCCCAGTGTGTATTGATCATCTTCTTCCTGTTTTCTTTCGGTCCGATACCGTCCTTCCAATGATATTCATCCGCAAAACAGCCTCCCGGCCAGCGAAGTACCGGAATCTTCATCTCTTTTAATGCGTCCACCACGTCTTTGCGCATACCGTTCACATTAGGAATATCAGAATCTTCCCCCACGTAGAGACCTTCATAGATACATCTTCCCAGATGTTCTGAAAAATGTCCGTAAATTTCAGCGTTAATACGCCCTTTCTTGTTTTTCTCGTTAATATATAGTTTTGCCATATTTTTCTGCCTCTCCTTAATTATTTATGATTGTGTGCTTTCCTTTTTCCCAAGCACAGTATTTAAAAGTGAAAATCAGGTTTGCCGTCCTTCCAGCCGAATTTCATCAGCATCGCATGCCGATTCGGATTATAGAGCGGATCGCCGACAATCTCTGTCTCTGTTCTCGCATGGTAAACCAGAATATCATTCCCCTCTTCGTCCACTGTAAAGCTGTTGTGTCCCGGACCGTAAGTTCCCACGGAAGCATCCGATTTAAGTACCGGATATCTCTCCTTATGCCATGACAGAGGATCCAGAAGATCTGCGTCCTCATCAGCCGTCATCAGACCCATACAATATGCCACGCCGGTCTCCGATGCGGAATATGTCATGAATATTTTACCGTTTCTCTTTAATATGGCCGGACCTTCATTCACCCAGAATCCTACCCTCTCCCAATCATAGTCGGGAGTCGTCAGAAGCACCTGCACCGTCTTAAGCTGGTAAGGCGTGTCCAGTTCACCGATATAGAGATTGGATATCTGCTTGCCGACGCCAACCTTCTCCGCCCAGATATAATACCACTTGCCTTTATTCTCAAACACGGTGGCATCCAGTGAAAAGCCTTCAAACGAGAACTCATCTTCCGGCGCTCTCCTCATCTTACCCTTTTCCACCCATGTACCGGTCAACGGATCCGCATCCTTACACTCGAGCACATACGGTCTGATTGCCCAGATATCATCCTTATCGCCGCCCGCATAATATATGTACCACGCGCCGTTAATATAATGTAATTCCGGCGCCCAGATATGGCAGCTCATAATGCCGGATTCATGTTTATGCCATACTTCTGTTTCCTCGGCATCAGCAAGCCCTGCAAGCGTATCGGACCTGCGAAGTACGATACCGTCATAGGCAGGCACCGAAGCCGTAAAATAATAACTTCCGTCCGTATGCCTATATACATAGGGATCTGCCCTCTGCATTATCCACGGCTTGTTATAAAATATTTCCTTTCCATCACCCATCTTGACCACGCTCCCATTTTATTTTTTGTTAATCTTAAAATATTTTAATCATAGCTAAATTATATTGGATTGTGAGTGATAAAGCAACCTGTATTTTTCATTTTAAACAAAGTTTTCTCAATTTTTTTACCATATACAAGCACTTTCACCATTTTCCTCCCTATCTGTTTTCGTCCGCTGACAATTCGTCATCTGTATACATACAATATAGTAATGTTATCTGTTCAGAGGAAACTATATGAATTCTCCTTTGGTTGCTATTGTCGGCCGCTCCAAAGACACTGTCAACTACGAAAATGCCATGCGCAGACTGGCCATACCTTATATAACCACATTAAACGTCACAGAATCCGAACATGCAACTCATCTTATCCTGCCCGGCGGCGGAGATATCACCCCGGCTTTCTACGGCCAGCTTAACAATGGTTCCCGCAACATCGACACGGAACTGGACATCTTGCAGATACAGGCGTTCTCTTCATTTATGACAAGGAAAAAGCCCGTACTCGGTATCTGTAAGGGGCTTCAGCTCATTAATATACAATTAGGCGGCACGGTCACACAGCATATCGAAAATACCGCCGCACATATGTGGGACGGATGTGACAAGCAGCACTATGTCTATCACAGCGGTGTAAACCGCACCGATTTCTTCTATCAATTATACGGCACGGGAACAAATGTCAATTCAGCCCACCATCAGGCCGTGGACCGATTGGGACGTGGTCTTATTCCGGTGTGCCGCGCGGGAGACGGCGTTATGGAGGGCATTATGCACACATCCCTGCCGATCATCGCCGTACAGTGGCATCCTGAACGCATCATGGACGAAGGCGGCGAGCTGCTCCTTGCCCATTTCATAGGATTCACTCCGATTTCGTAAACATCTGTTCCAGCTGGGCAATCCCCTGCTCGAACTTTTCTCTCTGCAATTCATTCTTACTCTTTCGCCTTTCTTTCATCTGCAGCGAGATAATATCAAAAAGGGATTTCATAATCTGAATGATATTCTTGCGGGTCTGCGGCTCAATTTCTTTAAGCGCCACGCCGATCTTATGGATACTCTTATGCCAGTTCGCCGTAAAATCAATCAGATTATCCGTCTCTGAAGCAAGAATCACCTGATACAGCGTATCCGAGAAAATGCGCACCTGTTCCTGCGAAAGTGAAAGAATCCATTGATTGAGAGCCTCGTCCAGAAATTTGCGTCCCGCGTACAGCTCGTTAACCATCTTAAACCGATCCTCATTGACCAGCCATGTATACGGATTGTGCTGCGCCAGACCAATCGTCTTACTTTCCACCACGCGGTACGCACCGTCCGAATAAAGCAGCATTCCCACTAACGAAGAGTGCGGTATCGTCTTATGAATCCGATCCGCAATCTCATCGTAAGCCCCTTGTGCCATTATCTCCGGTCGAAATCCCGGTCCGTCATGGTCATAGATTGCCATAATACGGCTGCGCACTTCCTCATCACAGTTCATGCATGCATAGGTTGCAAGATTCCCTCCTTTAGAATGACCGCCGACATAGAAATCTCCTGTCATCGCATCCGCCGCCCGGTTCAGATAATCAACGCTCATAAGCTGTCCTCTTACCGGTTCGGAGAAGGCGAGATTCAAGTCTTCTTTCCATCCTACAATCGTCTCATCCGTTCCACGGTATGCCACATAGTACACGCCGTTTGGCAGCCGGAATGTCACCGCTGAAAACTGCGTCTCTGTCTCAAGGTCAATTTGGTTTACATAATTTCCAACCTTCATCTCATGAAACCGTTTACTGTGAACAAAGCCGAGAAACAACGCCGTATTGTCCTCTCGGTAACGCTCGTCGGCATACAGACGGTCATAATCCTGATGTTCAAACAATTCCTGAAGACTCACCATCGGCTTACTCTCACCGATTTCCGGTACTAAACCGTCGAATTTCAGATAAGCAAACTGGCTGAGCGCCAGACTGTCTACCTCATTAAATCCTTTCTCCTCAAGCATATACTCGCCGTATTCTTTCAGATAATCTATGATTGTCCCCATATTCGCAGATACTCCCCTTTCCTGTCAGATCTGTCTGATAGCGATATTAAAATATTCCGCCGCCTATGCCACTCTCGACCACGTATTATATTTTTGCTTCCAAATGCTCAATATTCTTGATCAGCACGGAAATCGTCCCATCCGGATTCGTGATGAATTCCACACTTTTCGGATTCTTATACTGTTCCATGGGAATCTTAATCTCAATTCCCGTGTCGGTGTACAGATGCTGGTTCTGATACTTGCGCACCGTATTTTCACTCTGCGGCTGTATCTGTTCCTTCACCATATCGTACTTTTCCATCTTATCCTGAAAAGCCACTTTTAATTCTGGCTGTTGGTCAAATATTTTCTCCGCCAGTTCTTCTACCACAAAACCGCCTTTATCTTCAATCTCTTCCTGAATAATACTCTTAGCGCGCATCTGTTTCTCGAAGCGTTCCGTCTCATCATATCCTTCCTTCTGTATGCTCTCCACCGCTTTACTCACAATGGATAGCTTCGATTTGTGTGACAAATGTGCGCTGCATTTTAGGAAAAGAAATGAAAAATAGTTCGTTTTCTCCCCGTTCACCTCGTATTTTCTCTCAATTACCCACAGAGCCAAATCTTCCAGACGTATGATTGCCGCCTCTGTCAGCCGCTGGCTTTCCGAGGGAAGAATCGATTTATGTCTGATAATCTCATTGCTGTTGCCTTCGCCGTCCTCAAGCGTCATCGTCCTGTGTGTATAGAGCGCCTTGTAATTCATCTTAAGAAGCGCCAGATACTCATCTTCTCCTTCCTTGAAACGCACCACCATCAAATCTGCCGGCGGAATGTCGATATTACTGTTCATAATCTCATACAGCATGGAGGCAATATCTTTGCTCACCGTCACGAAATCTTCATCCGCATAAGCGTTAAGCATCTGATAGACTTCTGATTCTTCCTTATAAAATCTACACTCCTTCGCATCGTCCCCCGAACTGATCTTCGCGATATGTTCCTTGAGAAATTCTGCAATCTCCGAACCGTATTCCAGTTCCGTATCCGACAGCACCGGCATACCGATTGTAGAATCCAGAATATGTACAATTACATGCTTGATTCTGATGTCTTCTTTATTCATCGTAAGTTTCTCCTGTTCTTCGTCTATCCGTTTCAATTATATTTCCCGGGATAATCTGTACCTGTCTCGGTCTGTATTAAGTTTACATAATAGTCCGGATTCTGTTCCATTCTAAGCAAGCTGTCAAATGCCATCAACAGCATCTTATCTCCGTTGTTCTTCATATCATCCTTCCCTCTGTCCATCTGCGCCTTAAAATGATCCATCTGCCACACCATGATATCAACCACGCTGTAACCCGACACTTTATATTCACAGAGAAACTGCTGATGCTCCAGATAGTGCAGAAACTCCTTATAGATCTCCGGCGACCGTATAAGCATTCTCCAGAAGTTTCTCAGGAATTCCTCGTCTTCCCCCGCATAATAGCATAAAGCCTGCGCCCATTCATACGCCTTTTGTTCCATAAGCGATTCCTTTCCTCAATATTTTTTGTCTCTCTTCACCGTGTTCCGGTTCTTTTTGTCTCTCCCTCTCTATATAATATGATATCAGATTCACTTCACAGAAAGCGGCAATCCATGGCGATATTGGAACAAATCAATAATTTAATCTGGGGCTTACCTCTGCTCGTTCTCCTGCTCGGAACACACATTTATTTTACCATAAAATTGCATTTTCCACAGCGAAATCTTATCTACGCATTGAAACTCTCTCTCGGTAAGGCGGACAACGCAGGGATGAACCTTTCGCCCTTCTCCGCGCTTGCCACCACGCTTGCCGCTACGCTCGGCACCGGCAATATCATAGGCGTCTCCACCGCCGTAGCGCTCGGCGGACCGGGGGCTATCTTCTGGTGCTGGATTACCGGTATCCTCGGTATGTCCACCGCCTACAGTGAATGTTATTTAAGTGTATTATACCGCAGTCGGAATGATGATGGTACATACAAAGGCGGACCAATGTACGTCTTAAAAAATGGTTTACATAACCAAACACTCGGCAGATTATATGCACTCTGTACACTAGCCGCCGCTTTCGGCGTAGGGTGTACGACACAGGCAAACTCCGTCACTCAGGCCGCCGCAGCGTCCTTCCGGCTTTCGCCGCATCTTGTCGGAATCACCCTCGCCTTCCTAACCGGACTGGTCATTCTCGGCGGCATGAAAAGTATCGCGAATCTGTGTGAGCGCACGGTTCCCGCTATCAGCTTCGTCTATCTGTTTGGCTGCGGACTGCTGCTCATTCTCTATCGGGAAGTCTTACCCGCCGCCTGCCTATTGATCATCAAGGACGCATTTTCTTTCACTTCCGCAGCGGGCGGTATGGCCGGCGCCACGCTTCAGCATGCCGTACGATACGGCATCGCCAGAGGGCTGTTTACCAACGAAGCCGGTATCGGTACTTCCGCGATTGCCGCTGCCGCCTCGCATGTCGATGAACCGCGCATTCAGGCTTATGTGTCCATGACTGCCGTATTCTGGGACACCGTGGTAATGTGTCTGATTACCGGTCTTGTCATCGTCTGCAATATACTCTACGACCCTGCATCCGTTGCCGGGGTAAATGAAACCGGTCTGACCGCCGCCGCATTCACACACCTGCCCTACGTGGGGGATTCTTTTTTGACAATTTCTCTCGCGGCATTTGCCGTGACAACTCTGATCGGCTGGTCCTATTTCGGAGAAAAAGCAACGGAATACCTTGTAGGAAAAAAAGGTATTCCGCTCTATAAACTTGCATATATTCTAATGATTTATTTCGGTGCCGTCATCCCTATGCATCTTGTCTGGGAGAGTACCGATTTAATCAACGCGCTTATGGTATTTCCTAATGTGCTGGCACTGTACTGCCTGAGAAACAGAATAAAATCGTAAAAGTTATGCTAAATCTTGAAATTGGCGGCTATTTCCTGTAAGGAACGGCTGCTTCTCTCTAAGATTGCCATCTTACGCAGGATTTCTTCCGAGCCGACATTCGTATTCTGCATTGCTTCCGCCACGCCCCGGACCTCCTCCGCGATAACGCTGTTTAATTCCGTCACGGTACTCAATGAGGCAAGCATCTCTTCCACGGAGGCGCCCATCTGCTCCGATGCGGATCCCAGCCCAGTGGCGATATCTGCAAAGAACACAGCGTCCTTCTGATACCGTTCCGCAGTATCTACCATCGCATGGTAATCTTTAACAACATGGTCTCTCATAAACGTCAGAAGTTTCGTTGCACTGTCCTTTAACTCCATAACGGAATCCACAACCTCATCAATGACCTTCTGAATCTTATCCACGGTACTCTGCGAGTTTTCCGCGAGATTTCTGACCTCATCCGCAACCACTGCAAATCCCCTGCCTGCTTCTCCCGCTCTCGCCGCCTCGATTGCCGCATTCAAGGCAATCAGATTCGTCTGGCTGGCAATGCCGCCGATTTCCTGTGACAGACTCTTGATAATCTCAATCTTCTCAACGCCTTTTAAAGAATGTTCCAATTCATCCTCTGCACTGTGATAGATAACGCTCGCCTGCTTCTTAGACTCCACCGTATTCCGGTATAATTCTTCCGCACGGATATTAATCTCTTTGGAAGCGCCTGCTGATTCGGATGCTCTGCCGGACACGTCATCAACTTCTGCACCGATATCGTTGCTCGCCGCGCTGATACTTCTTGTCACGTCCGCGGCCTCTCCCACCTTACCGATCAGTTCTTCCATAATCTGGTCCATCGCATCAATATTGTTGTTCAGATCAGCCATTTCAGCATATGCTTCTGATACGATTTCCGCTATATTTGCCGCTTCTTCGTTCGTACCGGTAATTGTATCTTTAATCTGCTTCTTAATACTTCTCGTAGCATGAGTGACTTCCTCAATCTCGTTCTTGAACCCCTCCGCCACCTTGGTCTTGCCGCCTGCGTCCTGCTCGCTGAAATTGCCTGTTGCAAACTGCTTTAACTCCGCAAGCGGCGCCAAAGCTTTACCGAATATGGCTCCTACCACCACGTCAATCAACGCTGTTCCGACCAAGCTGACGAACACCGACATGCCGACTGCACTCCCCACACTCGCCTTGCCGACAACGACCGCACTCACCATCGAACCTATAAACAAGATGATAAATGCCGACACCGAGACGGTAATCATAAGTTTACCTCTAATTGTTTTCATCTGTAACCTCCTGCGTTCCAAGAATATAGAACAAGAATATCTGATATAGTATAGCATAAACTATTCGGACTCGTCCAGTAGATGATGCCTGTCACTTCTCCATCTTTCTGTAATGCACATAAAATCCGACGCATATCACCGCTGACAACAGTGAACCGAGCGGAGCCGCCCAACCCATCGGATAGAGTGAACCGGGGAAAAACTTACTTGCAAGCCATGCACCGGGAATACGAACAAGAAGGATTGCCGTAATATTATGTATGAATGAAATCATCGACTTCTGATCTCCGCAGAAATATCCGCTGAAACAGAAATGAACCGCCGCAAAGACACAATCAAAAGCATATGCCCTCATATACTCACATCCTGCCGCCAGCACTGCTTCATCTCTCGTGAAAATACCGACAAGCGTATGTGGAAGAAACTGGTTATACAGCGCGCATAGAATTCCCCATCCGACTGTAACGGTAAGACCGTAATACAATGACCTGCGCGCTCGTTCCGCCTTATCTGCCCCCATATTCTGTGCCGTAACAGTAGAAATCGCAGACAGAAACGCAGAAGGCACGAGGAACATGAATCCAATCAATTTCTCTACAATCCCCACCGCTGCCGAGGTAATCAGTCCACGACTGTTGGCAATCACGGTAATCACGATGAATGCAATCTGAATCAGACCGTCCTGCATGGCAATCGGCGCGCCCACCTTCAATATCTGTGAAACGACTTCCCGCTTCATGCGGATATCCTGCCGTACAATGCGTATCCCCATATTACATCTGTACATCATAAACAGTGAAACCGCCACGCTCACCGCCTGACCGCATATTGTCCCAAGCGCGGCGCCGGCCGCACCCATACCGCACAGGCCGATAAACACAAAATCCAACATGATATTGACCACACAGGCAATTCCTACAAAATACATGGGGCGTCTGGAATCTCCCGCACCACGGAAAATACTGCTGATCACATTATATGCGGTGATGAACGGAACCCCCGCAAAACATATCGCAAGGTAAACCTTCGTCTCCGCTGCCGCCTCTGCCGGGGTTAACATAACTTTGACAATCGCCGTCGTGCTGACGAGCAGCGCGCATGTCACTACTGCCGCAAATACCACAAAAAGAACAATGGATGTGCCCACTGTCTCTGCTGCCGCTTTCTCATCACCAGCACCTACGCTGCGTCCGACGCGCACGGTTGTCCCCATGGCGAATCCGACGATGATCACGGTCAGCATATGCATGACCTGACTGCCGATGGAAACCGCCGTAGTAGTCTCCGACCCGTTATACAAACCTACCACAAACAAATCCGCCATACCGTAAAAGGTCTGCATAAAGCAGGACAACAGATACGGCATTGCAAACAGCAGAAGATTCTTTCCCACGCTCCCTTTTGTCAAATCATTCTTATCATTCATAATTACACCCGGTTGATTGTTACTTTTACATCGAATTATACATGACAAGATAATCTTCCGCAATACAAACATCTGAATCTAAATGTGTCAGATTTGTAGACGTGTGCAGATGTCTGCATATGTCAATTCTGCATGTGTCAATTTCGTATGTGTTCATCTACCCGAGTGCGACGTCCAATACCATCATAATCACAAATCCGATTGCCACACCGATTGTCCCGATGTTGCTGTGCTCTCCTGTCTGGGATTCAGGAATCAGTTCTTCCACCACAACGTAAATCATTGCTCCTGCCGCAAATGCAAGCAGATAAGGAAGCGCCGGCACAATCTGTCCGGCGAGCAGTATAGTGACTGCCGCCGCAATCGGTTCCACGATGCCTGACAGTGAACCATATACAAAAGCCCTAAGGCGCGACATGCCTTCTCCTCGAAGCGGCATGGAGATAATCGCTCCCTCCGGGAAATTCTGAATCGCAATCCCCGCTGCCAGTGCGAACGCTCCCGCCATAGTAATACCGGTGTTGCCCAGAAGTGCACCGGCAAAAGTCACCCCGACAGACATTCCTTCCGGAATATTGTGCAGCGTCACCGCAAGGACAAGCATAGTTGTTTTTTTTAAATTGGCTTCCACACCCTCCGGACGCGTACTCTCCAGATGAAGATGCGGAATCACACTGTCGAGAGCAAGCAGAAATGTCATTCCGCCAAGGAATCCCACCATAGCCGGCACCCAGGCAATCCTGCTCTGCTCCGCCGCCATGTCAATTGCCGGAATTAAGAGCGACCACACACTGGCCGCTATCATAACGCCGGAAGCAAACCCCAAGAGCATCTTCTCCAGCTTCCCGTTCATCTCTCTTCTCATACAAAAAACCATTGCAGAACCGAACGTCGTTCCGGCAAACGGAATCAATAATCCAAGCGCTAACTGCATACTATCACCTATCCTCATTCATCTACAGCAGATATTTTATCCTATGCACAATATGAATTCCCGCCACATATCATAAAGCAATCTTATATAGAAACAGGATACCTCTATGAGACAATATTCATATCCCAGCGCTTACGCAAAGATTACCGGCAATGCCGACAATCCTTCCCTTCACGGAATCGCATATTTCTATCCGGTTCCCTTTGGCGGTGTACTGATCGAAACGGAAATATACGGTCTGCCGTACGAAGATATTCCGCCCTACAGCCAGTTCTACGGAATGCACATCCATGAAACAGGCGACTGCTCTCTTCCTTTTGACAAAACCGGAAATCACTATAATCCTGCCGGGCTGCCGCACCCTAAACATGCCGGAGACCTGCTTCCCCTTCTTGGCAACGAGGGATACGCCTACAGTGTTTTCTATACCGACCGCTTCGAGCTTCCGGAAATCATAGACCGCTCCCTGATCATCCATAGCACGCCTGATGATTTCACCACACAACCTTCCGGAAATTCCGGCGTCAAAATCGGCTGCGGCGTTATTGCCGAGAATATTTTATATCCTTTATCATAGTTTCTCCTGCAAAAACATTCTTAAAAAAGTATGCCACATATCATTGCAATCCATACCCCGGTGCACTGATTCTGCCTCCGGCAGTATAAGTGGTATGTTAATCACAAATCCAGTTCGTTCATTCTCCTGCGCTTGTCCTTCGCAGTAGTGGTCGTATAGATTCTGGTTGTTTCCAGACTGGAATGACCGAGTATATCCGCCAGTTCCGGCAGATTAGCGTACTTTTGCATATAAGTGATGGCGGACAAATGTCTGAAACTGTGCAGGTGTGCCTTAGTCCAAGGCACGCCCGCTTCCACCGTACAGCCCGAAAGTTCACTGACCCGGATACCATTAAGCGCCAGAGTACGCATGATACAATAGTATGGTGTTAGTCAGCAAATAGGTCGGTAAGGTCATATGGCCAGTAAACCAGATTC